>Ga0315903_10001075_pt1 | contig 41325 bp, 38 predicted proteins | sample LakEriMetagenome_7_FD_203524 | JGI IMG/M metagenome (GOLD analysis project Ga0315903, IMG submission 203524) | Freshwater fungal communities from buoy surface, Lake Erie, Ohio, United States - Buoy 2 MA119 | ecosystem: Environmental > Aquatic > Freshwater > Lake | place: USA: Lake Erie, Ohio... | reverse complement strand
ATTAGTCACGATGCCGGCATGGCAGTTGCGGTAGTGATAGCTGAGGGGTCAAACTAATGCGCAAGATCACAATTGACCTGAATGCTGTTGCCAATAATCTCGATGTGATGCGAAAGCTAGTCAACACTGATTCAAAAGTTTTAGTGCTCGGGGTTGTCAAGGCGGATGCGTATGGTCACGGTATGGTGCCGGTGGCTAAAAAATTGGAGGCAGAGGGAATTGATTATCTCGGTGTTGCCGATCTCGAGGAAGCGCTGACTCTTAGAGCTGCTGGAATCAAAACCAGAATCCTTGCTTGGCTGCATGACCCAACCGATGATTTTCAAAGAGCCGTTGCCAAAGATATCGATTTAGCCATATCTTCCCCAGACCAGCTTTTGCGGGTAGCCACTGCGGCAAAAGCTCTAGGGCTAAAGGCAAGAATCCATGTCAAAGTTGATACCGGACTTTCTCGAAACGGTGTCACCATTGCCGAGCTTCCGGAACTCTTGAGTCAAGTACTCGAAGAGCTAAACCGCGGAACCGTTACTGCCGTTGGTATTTTTAGCCACCTGTCATCGACTGGTCCAAAAGAAGACTTAGCCCAAATTGCAGTATTTGATCAAGCGCTAGATCTTGCTAAGGCCAAAGGACTTGAGTTTGAGTTACGGCACATCACCGCAAGTGACGGAACGCTCACATATCCGCAGGCCAGATACGACATGGTTCGAATTGGGGTGGCCTTGTATGGGTTATCGCCATTTAGCGATAATCGGGCAAAAGAGTTCGGTCTAACCCCGGCAATGACCTGCGTGGCCACGGTGGTCCAAACTAAGCGGGTTCCTGCCGGTTCTGGGGTTTCTTACGGCTATCTCTATAGCACTGAGGCGGAGACCACCTTAGCTCTAGTGCCAATCGGCTATGCCGAGGGGCTACCAAGAAATGCCAGTGGCAAAGCCGAAGTTGCCATCAATGATCGTAAATACAAAATCCTTTCCAGAATTGCTATGGATCAGTTTGTAATTGATGTTGGTAATGCCAGCGTTAGCCCTGGTGATGAGGTGCTAATTTTCGGAGCAAATGGTCCAACCGCGGATGATTTAGCCGATGCAGCCGGAACCATCAACTATGAGATCGTTACTCGAATGGGCGGCAGATTCAAGCGAGAGTATCTAGGATCCGTTGAGGGGTAACTCTTGAGTTCAACCCATCTGCTTTTTCAAGCAAGCATCGCTACCGCTGAACAAATGTCAGCGCTCGGCGAGAAGGTAGCTCGAGTTTTGGCTGCGGGAGATCTGGTCGTCTTGATTGGACCACTCGGTGCCGGTAAGACCACTTTCACTCGCGGTGTTGGCAAAGCCCTTGAAGTCGAAGGTAATGTCTCTTCACCAACTTTTGTAATTGCAAGAACGCATAAACGCGGAGAAAACCCTCCGCTTGTGCACGTTGATGCCTATCGGCTGAAATCTCCGGCTGAACTAGACGATCTCGATATTCCGTTTAGTACTTCTATTGTTTTGGTGGAATGGGGAAAAGGGCTAACCGAGGGAATAGCCGATAACTGGCTTGAAATTACTATTGAGCGCGATAGTTTGGCGCAGAGTGAAAATCGAAGCGTGAAAATAGTTGGTTTTGGTGAGCGTTGGGCTGGGATTGATCTTTGAAAATTCTAAGTATTGATACCTCATTTGGAACTAGCGTTGCTGTTTTAGCTAATGACAAAATTTTGGCGGAGATAAATAAGCCAGATCCGATGTCGCATGCCGAAAGTATTGGCAGTGCGATTAGAGATTGTTTAGCTAAAGCGGATCTGAAACCGGTCGGTATCGACAGAGTGGTTATCGGAATTGGCCCCGGGCCATTTACCGGTCTACGTGTTGGTATCGCGGCCGCTAAGTTTTTTGCCATTGGAGCCAGTGCCGAAATAGTCGGTATCTGCTCGCTGGATGCGATTGCTTTTGACTACTACAATTCAGGGCTAGAAGGAAAACTTCTCGTTGAAACTGATGCCAGGCGTAAAGAGCATTTCTGGGCGGTGTATCAAGGGCTCGAAGCTGGTGTTCCAAAACGTGTATCTGGGCCAAGTGTTGCTAAACCAGAAGAGATTGAACGTAGTGATCTGGCTCAGACCAAGCTGCTGGTAACCGCTTCTGCCCTAGGGAGGATTGCTTTTCACTTAGGTAATAAAGCAAGCACTGATCTGAGCCCAATCTACCTTCGGGAGCCGGATGTCAGCCCCTCGAAGGGTAAGAAGGTGAGTGGCTGATGTTGATTCGTGAAGCCACCGAGAATGATCTAGCCGGCATCATGCTGATTGAGCGAAGCTGCTTTGTAAACGATGCCTGGTCTGAAGAAGTAATGCTATCTGAATTGGTTGCCCCGCATACTTTCTACGTGGTCGCCCTAGAAGGGGCGGAGCTAATCGGTTATGCCGGTTTGAGTAAGCTCGGGCAGAGTAATCAGGCAGATATTCAAACCATCGCTACTGCCTTAAATCAGCGCGGTAAAGGTATTGGCCGAGCGATGATGCAAGCGCTAACCTCCAAAGCAGCGCAGTTAGGTGCCGAGGAGATATTCCTAGAAGTTAGAGCAGATAACAAAGTTGCGCAGAAGCTCTATGAAGTCTTTGGTTTCAAGAAAATTGGCGTTCGAAAGAAGTATTATCAGCCCGATGGGGTAGATGCATTTGTTATGCAAACTAGTTTGCTTCGTAAAGATCCACTAGTGCTGGGTATTGAAAGTTCTTGCGATGAAACCGGAATCGGTATTGTTCGAGGGACAACATTACTTGCCAATGTGATTTCTTCGAGCATGGATAAGCACGCAATATTTGGCGGTGTAGTTCCAGAAGTTGCAGCTAGAGCACACTTAGAGGCACTCAATCCGGTTTTAAATGAGGCGCTGCAAAAGGCAAATGTTTCGCTCGATGAGATTGATGCCATTGCAGTGACCAATGGGCCTGGTCTAGCCGGAGCGCTGATGGTTGGTATTGGAGCAGCGAAGGCGTTATCAGTGGCTACCGGGAAACCGATCTATGCGGTGAATCATCTGGTTGGTCACGTAGCAGCTGATATCCTCGCTAACGGAAAAGTTGAGACCCCAACAATTGCCCTTTTGGTAAGCGGTGGCCACACCTCACTGCTATTAGTTCGAGACTTACTTAGCGATGTGATGTTACTGGGTGAAACAATCGATGATGCCGCTGGGGAAGCATTCGATAAGGTAGCCAGGGTGCTAGGGCTTAGCTATCCGGGTGGGCCGGAAATTGATAAAAAAGCCTTGAATGGTAACCCGAATGCAATTAGGTTCCCAAGAGGTTTGAGCCTTCCAAAAGACATGGCCGAACACCGCTACGATTTTAGTTTTTCTGGCCTGAAGACCGCGGTGGCTAGATATGTTGAGCTAGCCGAGATCAATAATGAGCAGATAAATCTTGCCGATGTCGCAGCAAGCTTTAGAGAAGCAGTGGTTGATGTTCTAGTGACCAAGGCAATAGCCGCCTGCCAAGAATTTGGCATCAATCGATTACTTCTAGGTGGCGGCGTGATTGCCAATTCTAGGTTGCGCGAGGTAGCGACAAGTCGCGCTTTAGAAGCCGATATAGAGCTTCGGATTCCGCCCTTTTCGCTATGCACCGATAATGGAGCAATGATTGCAGTGCTCGGAGCACAGCTAATTAGCTCTGGTGCGCTACCGAGCGGACTAGATTTTTCAGCCGAATCAACTTTGGATGTTCGGCAAGTTCAGTCATAGTCAATGCTTCCGGGCAGTGATTGCTAGCGTAGCGGTTCAACGAGCAGCACCCGGTGCTTATTATTTACCCTGGTAATCACAATAATCGCTGGCTGCGAACCCTTTAGGTTAAGTTCATTGCGTAACTGCTCTGGAATAACATCAGCGCCGCGTTTTTTGATTTGCAAAGCGCCGACATCTCGTTTGTTTAGAAAAGCGGATAACTTCTTTCGATCAAATGGCATATCCTCGATGATTTGGTAACCCTTAAGCCAAGGACTCGAAATTGGCTCTTTTCCGGTTAGGTAAGCAATTTCTGGACTAATGGCATTTAGATTTAGTGTCTCTGCAAACTGACCAATCAAATGCGATCTAATTAGAGCGTTATCTGGTTCATATAGGTAATCACCTAGGGCACCAAGTTCGGCATGTTCGGTAGTTGTCTGGTTGGCAACTATTTCGTGAGTGCCGTTTTTTGAAATTAGCATTGCTGCTCTTAGAACATCGGGCCGTTTTACTTTTCCAAAATAGAGCCCCAATTCAACTAAATCACCGTCAACTGAAACCCAAACCGCTTCAGCATCGGCTGGAATCTGATTATGCGGATGACCAGGACCTAGCTTTACAATTGTTGGCTTTAGTTTTGCCGCGGCGAGGACAAAATCAAAGCTAGGACTAAAATCCTCTGGTCTAAATATTCGATTACGGTTATCTCTTCTGGCCGGATCTAAAAATAGACCCTCGAAACTTGCTAGATCAACCGCTGTGACATCAGCATGTTCGACAGTTACATTGCTAAAGCTAGCGAGGTTATATGTCGCAATTGCGGCTGTTACTTCATCTTTTTCAAAGGCTGAGACGGTTAGTTCCAAACTTGCCATGGCAAGTGATTCAGCGCCTATGCCGCAACCTAAATCAGCAACATGGTTGATACCCGCCTGGCGAAACCGACCGACATGAAGCGCGGCTACCTGGAGCCTCGAAGCTTGTTCTAAGCCATCCTGGCTAAAGAGCATCTGTTCGGCAAATTCGCCGAATTTTGATTGGGCTAGTCGCCTTAGCTTCAACTGGGTTAGGGCAGTGGCAATTAACTCAGGGTCGTAGCCTTTTTTTCGGAGGTCACTAACCAGTTTTAGGACATCGGCTCTGGAATGCAGCGGACCCAGCTCACCTAGCAGTTTGGCTCCTTCTGGGCTGAGCAGTTTGATAAACGCTTGGCGATCCACCAGTCAACGCTAACAGCCCTCAGTTAGCACTCAAGGCTAGAGAGTGCTAATATAGGCAGGGCGTTGATTCGACGCCATTTCCCTTAAAGACAAAAGAAGAGGTTCCAAGTGTCGGTTTCAATTAAGCCGCTTGAAGATCGCATTGTCGTTTTGCCGGTTGAGGCAGAGCAAGTTACTGCTTCGGGTCTGGTAATCCCAGACACCGCAAAGGAGAAGCCTCAGGAGGCTGAGGTAATTGCAGTTGGCCCAGGACGAGTCGATGACAACGGTAATCGTATTCCGTTGGACATCGCAGTTGGTGACCGTGTAATTTTCTCTAAGTATGGTGGCACCGAGCTAAAGATGAATGGCAAGGAATACCTTGTATTGTCAGCTCGCGATGTTCTAGCAATTGTAGAGAGATAACTCAATCTCTTAGTTAGACCCCGACGCAAGTCGGGGTCTATTTATTTAAACTAGGCTGTTGAAAACTTAAGTCGGGCAATAAGTTTTGCAATACAGTTCCTAGATGAAAAGAAAAGCAATCATCGCTTTTACTGCGCTTGTGTTCTTAGCCGTCGTTTTTTATGGGACTTCTCAAGCCAGAACCATAGCGCCTGGTCTTCGGGTAGGAGTGTTAGTTTCAAACTCTGGGCCGCTGTATTTTGCTGGTGCATTTCAAAAAGCTGCGGTCGAATTAGCTAAGAAAGATCTAGCAAAAACGGTGGGCTTAGAAATCACTTTTCAAGATCCAGGCGATAGCGAGGTTGAAACAAATAGCGCGCTGCGCTACTTTGCAAAGCAAAACGTTGAGCTGATTCTTGCACCTATTGAAACAGACTCGGTCAAGCGAGTTTTGAAATCAAAAGATCTTCCCGAGGTGCCTATAATTGCACCGAGCTCGCTTTCCGAAAATCTGGCCGGCAATAAAAAAGTATTTAGGTTGGCAACTACACTGAGCCAAGACAGCGTGGCGCTGGCAAAGTTCATTGCACTGAAAGATCATGATGTTGTTGCGGTAGTTTCCGCATCAGATGATTACTCTAAAGCGGTCTCCAGATCAGTAGCTTTTGGACTTAGTCTTCGCTCAGTTCGGGTAAAAAGCCATCAATTCAGTGAAAATCAAGCTCTACGCAGCATCAAGGCCGATGCTCTGGTACTAGTAAGCATGGAGCAGTCAGCTGAGCTGTTATCAAAATTACCTAATTGGCTGAATCGCTTTGATCGGGTTTATCTGGTTCCGGGAAATCTAGCAAACTACTCCGCTTTTAGCTTTGCTTCTGAATTAGCCGGGGCTACTGGATTATTGGCAGCAGAAGAGCACAGTCAGGCTTTTCGTCAGCGCTTAGCTATCCAGATGGGTAGGCAAGAAATACTCGGTGCACCGAATTCGCCGATGTTTGGTTTGGCCAGGCGCAGCTATCAGGCTCTGGTGCTTGCCGCCGATCAGATTAGAAATCAGGGAAATCTGAGCGATTTGGGTAAAAGCGGATTCTTTTCGGCCGAGGGCTATTACCTAGGTCAGCGCTACAGTGTCCTTCGCTACTCAACTGCCGGTGTTTACAGCGTCATCGGTAGCTTTGACCCAAAATTTCCTTGAGTTGATAACACTTTGGCAGGGTAGAATTACCTAATAGTGAGATTTTGACAGGGCTAAAAATGACAGAAAACGACCCATTTGGCTTTACCGGCCTGACTTACGATGATGTCCTTTTGCTACCTGGCCAGTCCGATGTCCTGCCATCTCAGGTCTCTACCAAAACCAGGGTAACCAAGCGCATCAGCATTAATGTTCCCTTGCTCTCTTCAGCCATGGACACCGTTACCGAGGCCAGACTAGCCATTGCCATCGCGAGACAGGGCGGACTCGGGGTTTTGCACCGTAATCTCTCGATTGAGCAGCAGGCCACCCAGGTTGATCTGGTTAAGCGCTCCGAGGCGGGCATGATCAGCCATCCGGTAACCACCAGCCCACTGGCGACCTTGCAAGAAGTAGATGAGATTTGCGGCAGATACCGTGTTTCCGGACTACCAGTAATTGATGAGGACGGCACCTTATTGGGTATCGTCACAAACCGTGACATGAGATTTGTCAACGAGGTGCAAAAATCCATCACTCTGGTTAAAGACGTTATGACGCCAACACCGCTGGTAACAGCCAGGGTAGGGGTAAGTCCGGAAGAAGCAATTGCAATTTTCGCTCAGCATCGAATCGAAAAGCTTCCTTTGATTGATGAGGCCAATAAGCTTCGCGGCCTGATTACCATCAAGGATTTTGATAAGAGCGAGAAGTATCCGCTTGCTAGCAAAGACACAAAGGGTCGCCTGCTAGTTGCCGCCGCCGTCGGTGTTGGCGATCAGGGCTGGGAAAGAGCGATGGCCTTGGTTGAGGCCGGGGTAGATATTTTGGTGGTTGATACCGCTCACGGTCACAACACCGCGGTATTAGAGATGGTAGCTAAATTAAAGTCCGAACCTTTTGCCAAAAATGTCGATGTTATCGGTGGCAACGTGGCAACCCGCGAAGGAGCTAAGGCCCTGGTTGATGCTGGTGCTGATGGAGTCAAGGTCGGAGTTGGCCCAGGCTCAATTTGCACCACTCGAGTCGTTGCCGGTGTCGGCGTTCCACAAATTACCGCAGTTTATGAAGCAAGCCTCGCTTGCAAGAAAGCTGGCGTGCCAGTTATTGCCGATGGAGGATTACAGTTCTCTGGAGATATTCCAAAAGCTTTGGTTGCCGGGGCAAATGCAGTAATGCTGGGATCGCTTTTAGCAGGTACTGATGAAGCGCCGGGGGATATCACCTTCGTCGGTGGCAAACAGTTCAAGACTTATCGCGGCATGGGTTCTCTCGGTGCAATGCAGTCTCGCGGTGAAGCCAAGAGCTACTCCAAAGACCGTTATTTCCAAGACGATGTGCTTCGCGAAGACAAGCTAGTTCCAGAAGGCATCGAAGGTAGGGTTCCTTACCGCGGCACCGTTGCTACCGTTACCCACCAGCTCATCGGTGGACTGCGCGCTGCGATGGGATATGTTGGAGCGAACACAATTGAGCAACTGCAGGCCAAGGGTAAATTTGTCAGAATCACTCCAGCTGGATTGAAAGAAAGCCACCCGCACGACATTCAGATGACTGTCGAGGCACCAAATTACAACAATCGCTAGGAGATAGTAATTGAGCGAGATCGAAATAGGTCGCGGTAAACGCGGTAACCGCAGCTGGGCGTTTGACGATGTTGCCGTAGTTCCATCCAGAAGAACCAGAGACCCTGAAGATGTCTCGACTACCTGGAACATCGATGCTTACTCTTTTGATCTTCCAGTTTTGGCCGCCCCGATGGACTCTGTCGTCTCTCCTGAAACAGCTATTGCCATCGGAAAGCTTGGCGGACTTGGCGTTTTGGATCTGGAAGGTCTATGGACCAGATATGAAGATCCAACTAATCAATTAGAAGCCATCGCTAAATTGCCTTCGGCTGAGGCAACTACCAAGATGCAGGAGATTTACTCCGAGCCGATTAAGGCAGAGCTTATCAAAGAGCGCCTTTCCCAGATTCGCAAATCAGGCGTGACTGTTGCCGGAGCGCTCTCTCCGCAGAACACCCAGAATTTTGCTAAGACTGTTATTTCTGCCGGTGTGGATATCTTTGTTATTCGCGGAACCACCGTCTCGGCGGAACATGTTTCAAAAACCAAGACTGCCTTGAATCTAAAAGAGTTCATCTATGAACTTGATGTTCCGGTAATTGTAGGTGGGGCGGCAACCTATACCGCTGCGCTTCATTTGATGCGTACCGGTGCAGCGGGAGTGCTCGTTGGTTTTGGTGGTGGAGCAGCCTCAACTACAAGAAAAGTGTTGGGCATCCACGCTCCTATGGCAACAGCGGTGGCAGATGTCGCCGGTGCGAGAAGAGATTACCTCGATGAGTCGGGAGGCCGCTACGTACACGTGATTGCTGACGGCGGCCTTGGCACGTCGGGAGATATCGTTAAGGCAATCGCCTGCGGCGCAGATGCTGTGATGCTTGGTTCGGTTTTGGCTCGCGCCGATGAAGCACCTGGTCGCGGCTGGCACTGGGGTCCAGAAAGCTATAACCAACTACCACGCGGTGAGCGAGTTCAGGTTGGTAACGCTGGAAGCTTAGCTCAAATTCTGCAAGGACCATCGCTTGCTGCAGACGGGAGAACTAATTTGATTGGTGCGCTTCGTAAAGCAATGGCAACCACCGGTTATAGCGATCTAAAAGAGTTCCAAAGAGTCGATACCGTAGTTGCCCCTTACGACGCATAACAAATGTTAAAACTTGCCCTAACTGCTAAGTGGATTGTTGCACTCGTTCTTTGTTTACTGATGGCTGCCGCATTTGCAGGTTTGGCACAGTGGCAAATAGCACGTTCCATACTGCCTAGTTCAGGTTCTGATTACTACACGGATATTGAGTATCTAGCCCTAGAAGATGTTAGTAAACCGGGCGAACCATATGCTTTTGAAGAAATATCTAAAGCAGGCAAAGAAGTTACGCTAAAAAATGTAATTATTCGCGCGAAGCTTTTGCCTCAAGATGCGGTCCTGGTTAATAAGCGCGTGCAACTAGATGGTACGCAAGGATCATGGCTAGTAATTCCAGCCACGTCCGAATTTGGCAGAACTTTTATTGCCGTTGGATTTATTGAAGACCCGACTATTGCTCTAGAAGTTCTAAACCAGGTAAAACTGATGCCTAATAGTTTGTCATTGAAACCTATGGACGGTAGATACCTACCAAGTGAAGCGCCGCTGGAGCAAAGCGCTGAAGCCAGCTTTGATTCCCTGTCGGTTCCGCAGCTGGTAAATTTCGTCAGCTGGGAAAAAGCCAGCGCTTCGGTGTATCCGGGTTTTATCGCCTTGACTAAGTTGAATCAGTTCACCAGCTTAAACTCAGTCGATCCGATTGAAATCGGGCTGGCGAAAAGCGATACCGGGATCAACTGGCTGAGCCTTTTTTATGCTCTCGAGTGGATAGCCTTTGCGCTGTTTGCGGTATTCATGTGGTGGCGGTTATTGGCTGATGCCTACCGCAAGCAGCAGCAAGCGCTGCTGGATGAGTCTGGCCTAGCCGATTAATTGGCTTTCACCGGTAAATTTCACCTAAATTAGCAAAAATAACGATATTGAAATGTTGCCTGTTTCTGCCTGTTTCTGCCTGATTTAGTGAATATGGTCTGCTAATTTTCCTAAAGGAGTGAGTTTTCCCTGCCACTCAGGCATAAAACCACACCTAAACAAGGAGAAAACTAAGCGATGTTGGCTGAAGAACGCCGGATGCAGTTGGCCGAATGGTCTCGCATCGAAGGCCGAATTGACGCCATTGCAGCCGCTAAACGCCTTGATGTGGCCGTTGAAACGGTGCGTAGAGACCTAGAAGTGCTGCAAAGACGCGGTGTTCTGCGCCGCGTACACGGCGGGGCTATTTCAACCGAGCGGTTGCCAAAAGAGTTTAACTTTACCGAGCGTAAGCAGAGCAACCCTTCGACTAAACGCGAAATTGCCAAAATGGCAGCCAGGTTCATCCCAGCCGCCGGCTGTATTTTTGTGGATGGTGGATCTACCACCGAGTATCTAGCTGAAGCGCTAGAGAATAAACCAGATCTTCTGGTGGTTACCACCAGTTTGACCTTGGCTGCTCAGATTGCCAGAACCGGTACCCCGGTTAGCATGCTCGGTGGTCGAGTGCGTGGAACTTCACTTTCCTCGGTTGGCCAAACTGCAGCCAAAGAGTTGGCTAACTATCACGCGCAGGTGGCATTTCTAGGAGCCAACGGCGTGAGCCTAGAAGCAGGTTTCACCACAGCCGATCAAGATGAAGCGCTGGTCAAGCGATTGATGATTGCTAATTCAACCGAAACCGTTCTGCTTGTCGATAACAGTAAATTTGGCGCTGCATACCCTGCAGTCTTTGCAAGATTCAATGAGATTGATCGCATCGTGACAGATATGAATGCTCCGCAGGAATATCTAGATGCATTCCAAGCTGCCGAGACAGAGGCGGTGTTGGCATGAAAATTTCAACTGGGATTCCCAAGTTGAGAAAGAGTTCTGTTACCGAGAGGACTGCATTTCCTTTCGAGACTCGGTCGCAGAACGGTAGTACCCCTATCCCTAACATGACTGCTACAGAGAGGTAGTTCATAAATGAGTAACATAATCGCTGGAGACGCCAACGCAACTGGCTGGCGCTCCGCAACGCAAAAATTCGGCGGATTCCTCGCCGGTATGGTGATCCCAAACATCGGTGCGTTCATCGCCTGGGGTTTGTTGACCGCCTTGTTTATCCCAACCGGATGGTTACCTAACGAGGAACTATCAAAGATGGTTGGACCGATGATTGTCAACCTGCTTCCAATCCTGATTGCATACACAGGTGGTCGCATGGTGCACGGTCAGCGTGGTGCCGTTATTGGTGCCGTAACCGCTGTCGGTGTAATCGTTGGTACTTCTATCCCAATGTTCCTAGGTGCCATGATTGTTGGTCCTTTGGCAGCTTGGCTTCTAAAGCAGGTTGACAAGGTCCTAGACCCAATCACCCCTCCGGGCTTTGAGATGTTGATTGGTAACTTCTCACTAGGTATTCTCGGTCTACTAACTGCTATGGGTTCATTCGCAGGCGTTGGTCCACTAGTTACCTGGATTTCAGATCGCCTAGGTGAATTTGTTTCAACTTTGGTTGAATCACAAATTCTTCCATTGGCATCTATCATCATCGAACCAGCTAAGGTTCTTTTCTTGAACAACGCAATCAACCACGGTGTGCTAGCTCCTCTAGGTGTTCAGCAGGCTGCAGTTGACGGCAAGTCAATCTTGTTCATGCTTGAATCTAACCCTGGCCCAGGTCTTGGTATCTTGCTAGCTTTCTGGCTATTCGGTCCTCGCGTACTTCGCGGTTCTGCACCAGGAGCTATCATCATCCACTTCCTCGGTGGTATCCACGAAATCTACTTCCCATACATCCTGATGCGTCCAGTTATGATCGTGGCCGCAATCGCTGGTGGTGCAACTGGTGTTGCAACCTTCATGCTTCTAGGTGCTGGGCTTGTAGCAACACCATCACCAGGTTCGATCTTCGCCTACATCGCAATGACTCCAAAGGACGGATATGTAAGTATGTTCGCCGGTGTCTTGCTGTCGGCTGCTGTATCGTTCGTGGTCGGTATGCTCTTGCTTCGTCTTGGCAAGGCCGGATACGACAACCTAGAGGAAGCAACTGCTGCTTCTCAACAGCTCAAGAAGGGCTAATAGGGTAATGGCAAGAATTTCCGGAAGCGATGTAACTCGCCTAATCATTGCCTGTGAGGCAGGGATGGGATCGAGCGTAATGGTCGCAGGGCAGGTAAAGCGTGCCCTGAAAAAGACCAACGTTCATGTCAGCCACTCACCGGTGAACCTACTGAAAGATGAAGCACCCGATGTGGTTCTCTGTCAGCGGGGTTTGGCTGGCCGAGCTAAACAAGCTGTCCCTGATGTCCCAGTGATTGCATTTGATATGTTCCTAGGTGATCCAGCGATCACTCGGGTTATTGATGCTGTTATCAATGGAACAGAAATTAGTGATGAATAATCAACTGATTCAGGCCTCCGGAATACGTATTGCTGCTGCGGCCTCCTCGAGAGAGGAGGCCGTAGCACTATGCGGTCAAACACTTTTGGAACTGGGAGCAGTTTCAGAAGAGTATCTCCCAGCAATGTGGGAACGCGAGCAAATCATTTCCAGCTACATGGGTGAAGGTGTGGCCATGCCGCATGGGACCGATGAGGCTCGTAAGTACGTGAAATTTGATCAACTGGTTTTTCTGCGTTTTCAGAATGAAATAGATTGGGAAGGTGTCCCTGTTCGGGCATGCATTGGAATCGCTGCGACGGGGGACAGCCATGGTCAAATACTTGGAAATCTTGCCGAGGTGCTTATCGATGACGATAAACGCCTCGAGCTATTTGCAACACAGAGCGTCACAAGAATATTGGAATTACTAGAAACATCCGAAGAGGAATAACAAAGTGAAAGCAGCTATCTATCGAGGTCCAAAAGATCTCAAGGTTGAGAATGTCGATGAGCCCCAAGTTCAAGCTGGACAGCTGAAACTAAAAATCCACGCCTGTGCTACCTGCGGCACCGATGCCAAAATCTTTCACGTCGGACACCCAAGGCTAACCCCGCCGCAGATTATTGGCCATGAGATTGCCGGCGAGGTTGTTGAAGTCGGTGCCGGAGTGAGCGGGTTTGCTGTCGGCAACCGCGTTCAGGTAATCGCCGCAATTCCCTGCGGACAGTGCTGGGCTTGCCTTGAAGGCCGCATGACGGTTTGCCCAAATCAACTTTCCATGGGATATCAATTTCCTGGTGGATTCGCTGAATACATGATTGTCCCAGAGGAGGTAATCAGGGTCGATGGGGTAAATCTGATTCCTGAGGAAGTTTCCTATATTGAAGCCGCTGTGGTTGAGCCGCTAGCTTGTGTGCTGAATGCCCAGCAACTAGCTAAGGTCAGCAGCGGGGATACCGTATTAGTTATGGGAGCAGGTCCAATCGGTTGTCTTCATGTTCGCTTGGCTAGATCGTTTGGTGCCAAGGAAGTTTACCTAGCGGATATCAATGGCGATAGGTTGAAGATTTCCGCTGATGTAGTAAAGCCAGATGCAGCAATAGATATGTCCAAGGCTGATTTGGCTGAGGAAATAAAAAAACTAACCGGCGGCAAAGGCCCAACGGTGATCATCACCGCTGCTCCTTCGGGTCAAGCGCAAGAGCAAGCGATATCGATGGCGGCCCCAGGTGGTCGAATCAGTTTCTTTGGCGGCCTGCCAAAAGATAAGCCAATAATCCAAGCTGACAGCAATCTAATCCACTACAAAGAGTTGACTATTTTAGGAGCTAACGGTTCTTCACCGGCACAGAACAGGCAAGCGCTGGAGCTCATCGCATCCGGTAGTGTTCGAGTGGCTGATCTGGTTACTCACCAGGTCAGTTTGGATGATGTTGCCAAAGCTATCGACTTCGTCACCAGCGGAGAATCGATCAAGGTTGTTGTCCTACCTAATGGAGTGAACTAGTTGATCACTCGGAAACTAACAGTTACTGCCGCAGTTGGCCTGCACGCCAGGCCGGTAGCCCTGCTGGCCAAATTAGCCACTGAGCTTCAGGCCGAGGGAATTACTGTCAGAATCGGTAGGAGCGAGGACAAGTTGGTTGCCGCTAACTCAAGCCTTCGCATGCTAACCCTGAAAATTGGCTCCGGCGAAGAGGTTTTAGTTGAGATTGGCACCGATGATGAGAATCGGGCTGAAGCTATATTTACCGAGGTAGCACAAGCGCTAGCTGCCGACTAACCTTAATCTAGGTCGGAAGAGAATACATGTCAGTTTTGCTTACGGGCATCGGGGTTGGCGATGCTAGCGCGTGGGGAAAAGCAATCGTTCTTGGCCCTAAATTTAAAGCTCCAGCCGAAGCCAAATCTGCTGCTGGAAAAGATGCTGAATCAATCAGGCTGACTGAAGCAATTAGCCATGTGGTTGGCAATATTCGAACAACTGCCTCAATTGCTGATCAAACTACCGGGGAAATCCTCAGTGCTCTAGCTGACATGTTGGAAGATCCAGCTTTAGTTGAGCAAGCGAGTATTCACCTAGCTGAGGGCTGGAATGCCGAGACCAGCGTGGTTAGGGCTATGCACAGCTTCACCGAGTTATTAGCTGGCGATGACCTTTTTGGCGAGCGGGTGGCAGATCTAGAGGATCTTGCTCTGAAAGTAGTGGCAAGACTAGCCGGGGTTGAATCAGATCTCGCTTTGCCAAACCAGGGGCCGATAATTGTCGTAGCTGAAGATTTATCACCAGCTGAAACTGCAAAATTTACCGATGCGGTGGTCGCAGTGATTACTGAAAAAGGTGGCCCAACCTCACACACCGCAATTATTTGTCGGCAGCGAAATATTCCAGCACTTGTTGCTGCAAAAGGCGCTCTCTCCATAATTCCAAACGCCGCTGCGATTGTTGTCGATGCAAGTGCCGGTGAAGCATATCTAAGCGACACTCCGGTTGATGGTTCGTTAGAAACTAAAAGAGTTGCAATTGGTCAGCCAATTATCGAAGTCAAGGGAAATGTTGGCTCGGTAGCGGATAGCAAAATGCTTGCTGAAACTAAAGCCAGCGGTATCGGCTTGATGCGAACCGAATTACTCTTTTTGAATCGAACCAGCGCACCGACTCTAGAAGAGCAGGTAAAACTCTACGCTGAAGTTCTAGAAACCGCTCCAGCTGGTGAAGTTATCTTCCGAACTCTAGATGCCGGAAGCGATAAACCACTTCCTTATTTAGGCCTTGCTGAAGAAGAAAACCCATCGCTTGGCGTTAGAGGCTATCGCATCAACGCCGTTGACCAATCGGTACTGACCGTCCAACTTCAAGCACTGGCAATTGCAGAAAGACAAACTGGTAGAGGCCTTTCAGTAATGGCCCCGATGATCGCCACTGTCGCTGAGGCCAAGGAATTTGCGGAACTAGCTAGAGGTGTTGGGCTAAGCACAATTGGCGTAATGGTTGAAACCCCCTCGATTTGTCTTCAGATAGCAGATCTTGCCGGGGTAGTTGATTTTGTTTCGATTGGAACAAACGATCTATCGCAGTATCTGTTTGCCGCGGATCGGCAGAACTCTGCGGTAGCTGCGCTACTAAACCCCTGGCAACCAGCCCTGCTTCGCACGATAAGTAAGGTTTGCCTTGATGCCGCATCTGGTGGCATCAAAGTTGGTGTCTGTGGTGAAGCAGGTGCAGACCCACTTCTAGCTGTAGTACTTGCCGGTTTTGGTGTTCAATCGGTCAGCATGGCATCTCCAGCAGTAGCCAAAGCCATCGAGTATCTTTCTTCGATTACTTTGGATCAAGCGAAGGTAATTGCAGCCGAAGCACTCAGGGGAGTTGACCCAAGGCAAGCTAAGGAATTAGCCAAGGCGGCCCTTGGTTAGCCTTCGGCTAAACTAAGGTAATGACCTCGCTTAAATCAGCCCTTTCTTTTTATCGGGTGACTTCGATAACCACCGGTATTTTCCTTCTTTTGGTGGTCTTTGAAATGGTGCTGAAGTATGCCTTCAATTTGCTGATTTGGTCTGGCGGTGATGTTGGGCTCATCGGACTAGTTCCAGCACCGGCCGATGACACCGGTTTACCCATGGACGGAGTCGATATTTCCAAACTGCTACTGCAGGTCCATGGCATTTTGTATGTGGTTTATCTATTTGCAGATTTCCAGGTTTGGCGCTTAGCCAAACTGAAACTAGTTGACTTTTTGATTATTGCCTCAGGTGGAGTGATCCCGTTGACCTCGTTCTTTATTGAGCGTAAATATCAATTGCAACTGGCTGAAAAACTCAAGGTCGGTGCTTAACCATTACTGAGCTAAGACCGGTACTTGTTGTTGACTTTGGTGCGCAATACGCTCAGTTGATTGCCCGGCGTGTTAGAGAAGCAGGCGTATACAGCGAGATAGTCCAGCACAATATTTCGGCTAGCGAAGTGGCTGCAAAAACACCTTTGGCGATAATTCTTTCTGGTGGGCCATCAAGTGTTTATGAAGAGAACTCCCCACAGTTAGATCCTAAGATTCTTGAACTGGGCATTCCAGTACTTGGTATTTGTTACGGGTTTCAAATACTGGCCCAGGCTTTAGGTGGTCGAGTTGATAAGACCGGACTGCGCGAATACGGAGCAACTGAGCTTAGAGTCAGCCAAGCCGAGGCCATATTAGAAAGTCAGCCAGAAAAGCAGACCTGCTGGATGAGCCATGGGGATCAGGTGATGGCCGCTCCTGCTGGGTTCAAGATTCTAGCTAGCACCGAGACGACTCCGGTAGCCGCCTTTGGCTCGGCAGAAAAGTCAATCTACGGTGTTCAGTGGCACCCCGAGGTGAAGCATTCCGAATACGGCCAAAAGGTCTTAGAGAATTTCTTGCATAAGGTTGCCAAGATTCCAGCGGACTGGAATTCCGGCAATGTGATTATCGACCAGGTTCAAAAAATCAAAGATCAGGTTGGTTCGGCCAGGGTCATTTGTGGTCTTTCCGGAGGCGTTGATTCGGCGGTTGCTGCAGCTTTGGTTCATAAAGCTGTTGGTGATCAATTGGTTTGTGTCTTTGTAAATCACGGCTTACTGCGCGAGGGTGAAGTTGAGCAGGTAAGTAAGGATTATGTCGAGGCAACGGGGATCAGGCTAGTTACCGTAGATGCTGAAAAGCAATTCCTAGATGCACTTCAGGGGGTTAGCGACCCGGAAGCAAAACGAAAGATTATCGGGCGGGAGTTTATCCGCGTTTTTGAAAAGGCTCAGGAAAAACTGGTGCAGGAATCTAAAGAAGATAACCAGCCAATCAAGTTTTTAGTGCAGGGAACTCTTTATCCAGATGTAGTGGAATCAGGTGGAGGAGTAACAGCAGGTATCAAGAGCCACCACAATGTTGGTGGCTTGCCTGATGATCTCAAATTCGAACTGGTAGAACCACTGCGGACATTATTCAAAGATGAAGTTCGAGCCATCGGATATGAATTAGGACTACCGAAAGAAATCGTTAGCCGTCAACCCTTCCCAGGGCCTGGCCTCGGCATCCGAATCGTCGGTGAGGTAACCAAGGAGCGCTTAGACCTACTTCGTAAGGCCGATGCCATCGTCCGAAGCGAATTGACGGCAAGTGGCCTGGATGGCGAAATCTGGCAATGCCCGGTTGTTCTTTTAGCTGATGTTAGATCAGTTGGTGTTCAGGGTGATGGCCGAAGCTACGGGCACCCGATTGTCCTTAGGCCAGTATCTAGTGAAGATGCGATGACCGCCGACTGGTCAAGACTTCCCTATGATTTGCTCGCTAAAATCTCCAACCGTATAACCAATGAAGTTCAGGGAGTGAACCGAGTGGTTTTGGATGTTACCAGCAAGCCACCAGGCACCATCGAGTGGGAGTAGTTAAAGCTGCCCCAGCAAGGATTAGCTAAGTGAATTTACCATTGGTTATTGGTCACCGCGGTGCCTGTGGTTATCGGCCAGAGAACACCATGGTTTCTTTTCAACTGGCGATTGACCAAGGCGCAGATGGTGTTGAATTTGACGTGGTAACCACCCTAGATGACGCTCTGATAATCCGTCACGAAAATGCCCTCTCTGGCACTACCGACGTTTCTTTGAAACGCGAGTTCTCCAATCGAAGACGAGACGGGTCAGTCGATGGCAACTCGGTCAATGACTGGTTTACCGAGGATTTTTCTGGTTCAGAAATAGCTACGCTTCGTGCGATAGAGCGCGTGCCGGAGATTAGACCTGGAAGCGCCAAATTTGATGGGCAGTTTCAGATTCCCGATCTGAAGCAGGTGTTGGAAGCTGATTTTCTAGAAAAGCGTCTAATCGTTGCTGAAATCAAAGATGGCTCACATCTAGAAAAATCATCGGTTCCAATTAGCAAGCTATTTGCTGAGTCGGTTGCCGGCGCCGTGCCACGAGGCAAATTAGTCATTGAGTCCTTCAATAGAGAAATTTTAGAGGGTACTCGTATGGAAATGGAAAACAGAGGTATCGCTGCAGAATATTTCTATCTATTAGATAGTGGCGAGGTTGAACAAGTTAAGACTCTTCTTGGTTCCTTTGACGGTATATCTATTTCCTTGTCGATGCTCTTCTCAGCTGAAGACTGGGTTAAGCGAATTCACGATTTAGGCAAGAAGATTTGGGTATACACCGCTCGGGCAGAGCAGGCAGAGCACAGCATCGAGGAGTACTATCTAAATATTATTGACACAGGTGTTGATGGCATTTTTGCCGATCAGCCTGACCTCCTGCGGCGTGTCCTAGCCGATCGCAGTGGTTCTGCTTATGATTACTAGGTTATGAACACTAATGAGGCAGCATTACTGGAGGGGTTAAACCCCGAGCAGCGCGCTGCCGTGATTTACCGCGGACCGGCCCTATTGATTGTTGCTGGTGCTGGATCTGGTAAAACTAGAGTGCTTACCCACCGCATCGCCCATCTGCTGGCTAACCGTGAAGCTTGGCCATCCCAGATATTGGCAATCACCTTCACCAATAAAGCAGCCAATGAGATGCGCGAGCGAATCAAATTACTTGTTGGTGACCCCGAGGGAATGTGGATTCGAACTTTCCACTCGGCTTGCCTGCAGATTCTTCGACGTGAGGCTGAAAAGCTCGGCCATAACTCTAACTTCACCGTTTACGACACTGGAGATACCAGAGCCTTACTAAAGCGCCTAATCAAAGCCAGTGGTCACGATATCGATAAGTTGAAGCCGCAGTTGGTAGCAGCGGTAATTAGCAAGGCGAAGAACGAATTGCAAACGGTTGATGACTTTGCTGGCAATGTCAATTCCAAAGATCCAAAGGCCAGCGCCATCGCTGAACTTTTTGAAGCATATGAATCAGAGAAGCGACGCAACAACGCTTTTGATTTCGACGACCTTATCGCTGAGACGGTTTATTTGTTCCGCGCCTATCCGGAAGTAGCTGACCAATATCGTCGAAAGTTTAGACACGTGTTGGTTGATGAGTATCAGGACACCAACCATGCTCAATATGCTCTGATTCGAGAACTTACCAGGCCGTTAACTAGCCCAGATCCAAAAACCGGAGAGATTCTGGAACCCGCATCGTTAACCGTAGTTGGTGATAGCGATCAATCTATTTATGCTTTCCGCGGAGCGGATATTAGAAACATCGCAGAGTTTAGTAAAGACTTTGGTGGAGCACACACTATTTTGCTTGAGCAGAACTACCGTTCAACACAGAATATTCTTTCTGCAGCTAATGCTGTGATTGCTAAAAACTTTGATCGTCCGCAGAAAAACCTTTGGACCGATGCAGGCGAGGGTGACAAGATTATTCAGTTCACCGGAGTTGATGAAAGACACGAAGCCGGATTTATTGTTGATCAGATAGTTGAGCATCACCGTGAAGGTGTTTACTACTCGCAGATGGCTATTCTCTATCGCACAAACGCACTATCACCAAGTCTTGAAGCTGAACTGAAATCACAGCGTGTGCCATACACGGTTATCGGTGGTCTAAAGTTTTACGAACGTAAAGAAATCAAAGACGCGCTTGCCTATTTGACCGCTATTTCTAATTCTCGAAATGATGAAGCGCTTAGACGAATACTGAATGAACCCGGCAGGGGAATCGGCGAAAAAACTGAACTAAAAATCGCTGAGTATGCCAGAAGAAATAACCTTAGTTTTCGGGATGGTTTAGCCCACGTCAACGAGCTTGGGCTAGGGCCAAAGCTAACCGAATCGATTAGGAAGTTTGCCGATCTACTTGATGCCGTTGAGGCGGTATCGCAGACCGAAAAAATCTCAGTGGTATTAACCGAGATACTGGTTCGATCCGGTTACAAATACAACCTGGAGATGAGTCGAGACCCACAGGACGAGGCCAGGGTTGAAAACCTGGATGCTCTAGTTGGCCAGGTAGTTGAGTATGAGTTGCGTAACCCAGAAAGTAGTTTGGCTGACTACCTAGCGGAGATAACTCTTGCTGCGGCAGCCGATGAAATTGATGATGGCTCAGGGCAAGTTTCGTTGATGACTCTGCACACCGCTAAGGGGCTTGAGTATCCAGTGGTCTTTATTGCTGGCCTCGAACAGGGCACCCTGCCACACATCCGAGCATTCGAAGAACCGGGCGGTGTGGCTGAGGAGCGCAGGCTGTTTTATGTTGGTATCACCCGAGCAATGTCAAGGCTCTATTTGACGATGGCGCTTCAGCGAACTCTGTTCGGCCAGATGAATTCGACTATGCCCTCCCAGTTCCTGCTGGATATTCCTGCAGAGCTACTAGATCAACGTGGAGCGCAGAAAGAAGTTCGGGCTAGCCAAGAGCGCATCGCCTATAAGCCGCGGGAGAAGAAGGCTTGGAATAACGCCATCACTACTGTGAGAAATAATGAGGGATTGGTGCTGGCTGTCGGTGATCGGATTAGCCACGACGATTTCGGTGAAGGCTCAGTCGTTGCGGTCACCGGCGAGGGAGCTAGGCAGACGGCGGAAATACGCTTTGAACGAGTTGGCACCAAGCGCTTGATGGTGCGGGTAGCTCCTATCCAAAGGCTCTAAACTTATCTTGGCGCTTTTGATCTAGCGCCTAATCACGTTGAATGGAAATCACAAGTGGATTTATTTGAGTATCAAGCGCGCGATCTTTTTGAAAAGTATGGCGTTCCGGTCTTGCAGGGACTAGTTGCAGACACCCCAGAAGAAGCTGCTGCAGCAGCAGCCAAAATTGGCGGCACTGTAGTTGTCAAGGCACAGGTTAAAGCCGGTGGTCGTGGTAAAGCTGGTGGAGTTAAGTTAGCTCACAGTCCCGAAGAGGCAGCCACCGCTGCCGAGGCAATTTTGCAACTTACTATCAAAGGCTTAAAGGTCAATCGTGTGATGATCGCCCAAGGGGCTGCTATCGATAAGGAATATTACTTCTCGGTTTTGCTAGATCGCAGCAATCGAACTTTCCTATCACTGTGCAGTGTTGAAGGTGGCATGGAGATTGAGCAATTAGCCGAGGAACGTCCGGAAGCTCTTGCCAAGATTGCCGTAGATGCTATTTCTGGAATCGATCTAACCAAAGCTAAGGAGATTGCCCTGGCTGGTGGATTTGATGCGGCTACCGCCGAAAAGGTAGCCCCAGTTTTTGTGAAACTCTACGAAGTCTTCGTCAAAGAAGATGCGACCTTAGTTGAGGTTAACCCGCTGATTTTGAGTAAGGATGGCCAGATTATCGCGCTTGATGGCAAGGTGAGCCTGGATGACAACGCTGAATTCCGTCACCAACGTGAAAGTCTAGAACGTGATGAGTTAGATCCGCTGGAGGCAAAAGCCAAAGCCGCTGATCTAAATTACGTGAAGCTAGACGGTGAGGTCGGCATTATTGGTAACGGTGCCGGACTGGTGATGTCGACACTGGATGTTGTCGCCTATGCAGGAGAGCGTCACGGTGGCGTGAAGCCAGCGAACTTCCTAGATATCGGTGGTGGTGCATCAGCTGAAGTAATGGCTGCTGGTCTAGATGTTATTTTGAATGACCCTCAGGTAAAAAGTGTTTTCGTCAACGTCTTCGGAGGTATTACTGCCTGTGACGCTGTGGCCAATGGAATTGTTGGAGCGCTCGGCACACTTGGTTCAAAGGCAACTAAGCCACTGGTGGTTCGCCTCGATGGCAACAACGTTGTTGAGGGTAGACAGATTTTGGCAGCTGCCAACCATCCGCTGGTGACCGTAGTTGACACCATGGATGAAGCTGCTGACAAGGCTGCAGAATTGGCGAACAGGTAGGAATAGAGATGTCAATTTTCTTAGACCAAAATTCAAAGATTATCGTCCAGGGTATGACTGGATCAGAAGGTATGAAACACACCCGTCGCATGCTTCAGGGTGGTTCAAATATCGTTGGTGGCGTTAACCCTAAAAAAGCTGGAGAAAGCGTTGATGTCGATGGCACCATGCTTCCAGTTTTCGGAACCGTGGCTGAAGCGATGAGCGCTACCGGTGCTAACGTCTCGGTCATTTTTGTTCCACCGGCTTTTGCCAAATCTGCCGTCATGGAGGCCATCGACGCCGAAATCGGTTTGGCTGTTGTCATCACCGAAGGTATTCCAGTTCACGACTCTGCTAGCTTTTGGGCCTATAGCTGCTCAAAGGGAAATAAGACCAGAATCATTGGCCCGAACTGCCCCGGCATCATTAGCCCAGGAAAATCCAACGCTGGTATTACACCGTGGAATATTTCAGGCGCCGGACCAATTGGCTTGGTGAGTAAGTCTGGAACACTGACCTATCAGATGATGTTTGAGTTGAAAGAAATTGGTATCTCAACCGCCATTGGTATCGGTGGAGATCCGGTTATTGGAACGACTCACATCGATGCACTAGCTGCTTTTGAGGCCGATGCTGAGACCAAGGCGATTGTGCTGATTGGTGAAATTGGTGGTGACAGCGAAGAGAAAGCTGCCGCCTACATCAAGGCAAATGTGACTAAGCCGGTGGTTGCCTATGTTGCTGGCTTTACTGCCCCTGAGGGTAAGACTATGGGGCACGCTGGAGCGATTGTTTCTGGATCGGCGGGAACAGCCCAGGCCAAGAAAGAAGCTTTTGAGGCAGTTGGTGTAAAGGTTGGTAAGACACCTAGCGAAACTGCTGCCCTAATGCGGGAAGTTATCGCTAACCTTTAGTTCATGCGAATCAAGGCAGTTATTCAAGGGGTCACCCAGACCAGTTTGGTAATTGCCGTAGGTTACGTCAGCATCTTTTTTCTGAACATGCTGAGTTGGTTGATCGAACAAAACCCGGGCACAACTTTCAATACCGTCATTCAAACCACTTCCCGGATTTGGTTAAACGCTCATTTCGTTGCAATTGAAATTTTGGAAGGTAGAGTCGCATCAGTCACGGTCCCGGGTTATCAATTCACCCTTGTTCCGCTTGGCTTTACCGCAGTGATTGTTTACCTTAGCTACCGCGCTGGTAAATACATGGCGAACCAGCAGGCTCTTGGCTATTCATGGTTAGGTGCGATCTCAAGTTACGGACTAGTCGCTTTTGCAGCGACTTCTGTTGCTTCCTCTAAACAGATTAAAGTGCAAGATGTTACTGGAGTTTTCCTTCCACTAGTGATATTCAGCTTGGTTCTGATAATAAGTTCCTTGTATTCGGCAACCGAGGAAGAAGGGGCCTTAAGGTTGAGAATCCGAGAGTCCTTAGCCGAAATGTCAAAGCGAATTCCGTGGGCAATCAAACCTGTTTTATCGCCGGCACTTCGAGCCGGCACTGCCGTGGTACTTGCGCTGGCTGCAGTATCCGCTATAGCCTGTGCTGTTTTGATTGCCATCAACTGGGTTGATGCAATCAAGCTATACCAGGGCTTGCAGCTATCTTTTATGGGAACCTTAATTATTAGTTTCGGACAATTAGCCTTACTTCCTAATTTGATAATTTATGGAATGAGTTGGTTTACCGGGCTTGGTTTTAGCCTTGGAGTTGGTTCAACCGTTTCGCCACTTGCAGTTGAACTGGGACCGCTTCCGGCAATACCGATGCTCTCCGCATTGCCTGCTGCTACAGATAGTTTGATGATTGCCTTCGTTCTGGTAATTTTGCTCTCGGCTTTTTTTGCAACTCTTCTGGTCAAGCCTTTCACCGGAGCACTTCGATTTGATTACGCCTCAACTACTACGGCTGCACTATCGCTTGGCATCGGCATCGGCTTAGTGGCAGCTCTGGAGATGTTCTTTCTAGCAGTGATTTCATCCGGCAGTATTGGTCCGGAGCGCATGAGTCAGATCGGGATAAACCCTTGGCTGGTTTTCGCGGTCACCTTTGTTGAAGTGAGCCTGATTAGTTGCCTTGCTGCGTTTTTTAGTGCGCGCACCGAAGGCGTCGATACTGAACTGGTTCAGCGGGTCAGAAGACTAAAATAAAGGGGTGTTCTCTGTTGTCGTACTTATCTCAGGCAGCGGATCCAACCTCCTAGCCCTACTAAAAGCCAGCGAAAATCCGCTTTATCCAGCCAAAATCGTTGCTGTCGGCTCGGATAAGGATGCCGCAGGCTTAGCCCACGCCGAGTTATACGAGGTTGATACCTTCGTGGTTGAGCCAGAGCGTTTTTCCAGCAAAGAAGAGTGGGCGAACACGCTGCTGGCCAACGTATTGCACCACCAGCCGGATCTAGTCGTGATGGCCGGGTTCATGAAGATTCTTCCAGCCAGCTTTGTTCAGGCGCTCAATGGCAAGCTAATCAACACCCACCCATCTCTTTTGCCAGAATTTCCTGGTGCTCACGCAGTGCGCGATGCGCTAAGAGCAGGAGCTAGTAAAACTGGCGTGACTATTCATCTGGTTGATGAGGGTGTCGATACCGGCCAGGTAATCATTCAGCAGGAGGTTCCAGTTGCCAAAGGTGATACCGAAGAAATCCTGCACGAGCGAATCAAGGTGATTGAACGGGAACTTCTTATTCGAACCGTCGAAGATATTGCCGGCAAGCGAATAGTTTTGGTTTAGATAGGAAAAGCATGTCAACTGAGAATCAGTATTCACCTTCGGATTACCGACACCGCGATATCATCGCCATTAAGCGTGCCCTGATCTCAGTAAGCGATAAAACCGGCCTTGTCGATTTAGCCCAAGCGCTAAATCAATCGGGAGTTGAGATTGTTTCAACCGGTTCGACAGCAAAAACTATCAGGGATGCTGGTATCGAAGTGACCGATGTGGCTAGCGTCACCGGTTTCGCAGAGGCTTTGGATGGTCGAGTAAAAACACTGCACCCAAACATTCACGCCGGCTTACTAGCCGATTTGCGACTAATCAATCACGAGAAGCAATTAGCCGAACTTGGTATTGCCGGTTTTGAACTTGTCGTGGTAAACCTTTATCCATTTGTTCAAACCGTTTCATCTGGGGCTAAAGGTGATGCGGTTGTCGAACAAATAGACGTCGGGGGACCAGCCATGGTTCGGGGCTCTGCAAAAAACTACGCGAATGTTGCTGTCGTCGTTGAGCCTGGCTCCTACACGCAAATCAAAGAGGCTTTAGCTTCCGGCGGAACCACGTTGAATCAACGTCGAGAATTAGCCGCTGCGGCTTTTTCCCACACTGCAAAATATGACGCCGCTGTTGCGAACTGGTTTGCCGAAGAGATCAACGATCGCAAACTGGGCCAGAAAGCACAACAGTCTGAACTAAAAAACCCAGGCTTCCCGCAGGAAATTCAGCTCGAGGCAAGTTTGCTTTCGGTGCTGCGTTACGGAGAGAACTCACATCAGGCAGCTGCTTTGTATCGCAACAGCGCACCAGCTGCGGTCTCTGGAATTACCCAAGCCAAGCAGCATTCAGGAAAAGAAATGTCTTTCAACAATTACGTTGATGCGGATGCGGCGGTTCGAACGGCATATGATTTCAACGAGCCGGTGGTTGCCATTATTAAGCACGCCAACCCTTGCGGCATTGCGCTTGGGCAAAAAGATGCAGAAGACCCAATTGCCGCGGCTTATTCGGCGGCCTATTTAGCCGATGACCTTAGTGCCTTCGGCGGAGTAGTAGCGACAAACCGAACAGTTACCCTAGGCATGGCTAAGGCGATGCTCACGGTTTATACCGAGGTTTTGATTGCGCCTAGTTATGAACTTGAGGCACTGCGGTTACTTATCGATCGAAAGAAAAACCTGCGGATTTTGGAATTGCCTAGAAACTTTGGCAGAGAGAGTCATGAAATAAAGCAGATTTCTGGAGGATTCTTAGTTCAAGAAGCCGATAACTACGATCGAATGAGCCAAGCCAACTGGAAGTTAGTTACCGGCAAGATGCCGGATGAGCAGACCATGTCTGATTTGGATTTCGCTTGGCGAGCGGTTCGTTCGGTGAAATCAAATGCCATCTTGCTGGCTAAAAACGGTGCAACCGTTGGCATTGGTATGGGTCAGGTAAATCGGGTTGATGCTTGCAAGCTAGCGATTACTCGCGGAATTATCGCCGCTGCCGGTTCGGTAGCGGCAAGTGATGCGTTCTTCCCATTCAAAGATGGTGTTGAAGTGCTGCTAACTGCAGGGATCAAAGCATTAGTCCAGCCTGGTGGTTCACAAAACGACGAAGAAGTTATTGCTGTTGCTAAAGAGGCAAACCTACCGATGTTCTTTACCGGTGAGCGGCACTTCTACCACTAAAGGTTTGCGATGTCGGCTTGCTTGGCGCGAACTGCTTCGGCAGCAATTTTCAAAGCCTCTAGCTCACTTGGTTCAAGATTTGTTTCAACAACCTGCTTGATGCCACCTTTACCTAATTTAGCTTCGACACCGAGGTAGACTCCGGAAATTCCAAACTCACCATCAACCCAAGCGCAGACTGGGAAAACATCTCCACTATCTTCGTGAACAGCTTTTGCCATTCTGGCTACCGCAGCACTTGGTGCGTAATACGCTGAACCTGTTTTTAGTAATGCAACGATTTCAGCGCCACCATTTCTGGTTCGTTCAACTAATTCGGTTACCTTCTCAGCGCCTAAAACTTCATTGATCGGCTTACCATTTACGGTTGATACCGATGGCACCGGGACCATGGTCTCACCGTGCGAGCCAAGGGTTAAAGTCTTTACAGCAGAAATGTCCACACCGGCTTCTTCGGCAACAAAATGAGTAAATCTAGATGTGTCCAAAACTCCTGCCTGACCGATTACGCGCTCTTTTGGAAAGCCCGATGCTTTTTGGGTTAGTGCAGTCATTTCATCTAGTGGGTTAGATACAACAAGAATTACCGAATTAGGAGCATATTTAGCGATGTTCCTGGCAACCCCACCAACAATTCCAGCATTGACCTCCAATAGATCCATGCGGCTCATGCCTGGCTTTCTAGGTAAACCGGCGGTGATAATTACAATCTCGCTGTCGGCAATTGCCTCGTACCCCGAACCATCAGCTGCCGTGGTTGCCCCAACAACCTTGGTTTCAAAGCCCTCGATTGGGCGAGACTGATTGATATCTAGGGCAATGCCTTCAGGTTTACCTTCAATGATGTCGGTCAGCACAACAGTGTCAAAGATGTTGTATTCTGCTAAACGCTGGGCTGTGGTGGTTCCATAGAAACCAGCACCAATTACCGAAATTTTGCCATGGCGGGCCATAGTTAGCTCCTCGTGGGATCGTTTTGCTTGTGTTTTAGGGGTTTAAAGCACTTATAGCCTACCTGTTTCAGGTAGACTGAAAGGCTTTGTGACACTAACCGACACCATTTAGAACAGGTTTAGATCTTCATGCAGAAAAAAGGCACGATTCGCACTTTGCTTCGAATCTTCCCCTTTGCTAAAAGAGCGCTACCCAGAATTGCGCTTGGCACGTTTGCCGCGCTCCTGGGCCACATGTTCGCGCTTGCCATCCCGCAGTTCCTGCGTAACCTGGTCGATTCACTAAGCGGCGCAACTTTTGATTTGCTGCTAGTGGCAGTGCTTTCAGTTTTGGCAATGGGTTTATTAGAAGCCACCATGGTTCTTCTCCGACGGTGGCTGGTGCTCACTCCCGGTACCCATGTCGAGGCTGGCCTTAGAAGAACTCTCTATGCCAAGCTTCAAGACCTCCCGGTAGCTTTCCACGATAAGTGGCCTAGCGGACAGTTGCTCTCGCGCGCCTCGGGTGATCTGAGCATGATCAGACGCTGGCTTTCTTTTGGTCTGGTTCTTCTAGTTGCCAATATCTTGACCATCATTATCGGATTCTTGGTGCTGTATTCATATAACTGGATTTTGGCAACGGTGTTTTTAGTAATCATGTCACCGCTTTGGGTGCTGGGATTCAAGTTTGAAAAGGAATACCACGTCACCGCCAGGTTAAGCCAAGATCAGGCTGGAGATTTAGCTACCGCGGTGGAGGAGAGCGTGCACGGTATCCGTGTGCTGAAATCTTTTGGTCGCGGTGGATTTATTACCGACAAGTTCGCCAGTGATGCACTGAGACTTCGCGGAACTGAACTAAAAAAAGCCAAGATGGTATCGAAACTCTGGTTTTACTTTTCTACCATTCCGGATATTGCCCTCGGCACCTGTTTGATAATCGGTATTTCGCTAATTGCCGATGGCAACATGACCCTGGGAGCGTTATCTGCATTTATTTTGACTACCAGAGTTTTACACTGGCCAATTGACTCAATTGGCTTCTTGCTGTCGATGACCATCGATGCCAGAACTGCTGTTGAGCGCTTCTTCGAGGTTATTGATACCAAGGTAGATATCGCTGATCCAGAAAAGCCAAAAGAGTTAGCAAAACCAACTGGCCGACTAGTTTTTGAAAATGTTCACTTTAGATATGCCGATGCGCCGCAAGAACAAGCAGATCTACTAAACGGCATTGACCTAGAAATTCAACCTGGCGAATCAATCGCGCTAATCGGTATCACCGGTTGCGGAAAGACCTCGCTAACTGCCTTGGCTACAAGGTTGTATGAGGTAACCGGAGGCTCTGTCAAGTTAGACGGTGTCGACATTCGTGATTTCACTAGGGAAGAATTACGCAGCCACATTGCCATGGCCTTTGAAGATTCAACTCTGTTTAGTGATTCTGTTCGAAACAACGTGCTTCTAGGCCGGCCAGATAGCACCGAAGAAGATCTACTGCAGGCATTGGAAATCGCCCAAGCACACTTTGTTTTTGATTTACCGGATGGGCTAGAAACCAAGATCGGCGAAGAAGGTCTTTCACTTTCTGGTGGCCAGAGACAGCGTCTTGCCCTGGCTAGAGCGGTTGCTGCAAAACCAGCTGTATTGGTGCTGGATGACCCACTCTCAGCGCTGGATGTTGATACTGAAGCGATGGTTGAAGACGCCCTGCGCACTGTCCTCAAGGCAACCACTGCTTTGATTGTTGCCCACCGCCCATCAACGGTTCAGCTAGCTGATCGGGTCGCCTTACTACAAGATGGCAAGATTACCGCGGTCGGTAAGCACAGTGATTTGCTGGTATCAAATGATCACTATCGCTATGTAATTAGCAGCCTCGATGCTGCCGGTGAGCTTATCGAGGTGAACGATAAATGAGCATGCAAGGCGTTCAAAACGAAGAGAAGATTCATCTTAACAAAGAAGAGCAAAAGCGTATTCGTCAGCGCAGCCTGAAACTTCTAGGTGAGATTGTCAAACCAGTTAGAGCAAGACTGTTTGTGAGCCTGGCATTAGTTATTACTAGCCAAGCTCTTAGAGTTGCTGGACCATGGATTATCGCGTTGATCTTGGATCAGGCTCTGCCGGATGCTATGAGTGGTAATTTCAACACTCTTTATATGCTGGTCGGTGTTTATTTTGGCGCGAGTATTCTCTCTGGAATAACAATCGCATTCTTTTTGCGATTTGCAGCCAAAGTTAGCCAGGACGTAATGTTTGGGCTGCGCAAGCGACTATTCCGGCACACTCAGAAACTCTCGGTTGAGTTTCATGAGACTTATACATCTGGGCGAGTAATTGCAAGGCAAACCAGCGACTTAGATTCGATCAAGGAGCTTTTGGATTCTGGTGGAAACGAGATGGTTTCTGGAATTCTCTACATGCTTTTTACCGCAATTGCGCTGGTCACCCTAGACCCATCCTCATTCATGATTATGTTGGTGAGCTTTATTCCGCTGTTCTTCCTAACCAGATGGTTCCAGCGCAACACCAGAATTAACTACCGCAAGACCCGAGTGGCTTCGGCAAAACTGATTGTCCACTTTGTTGAAACCATGACCGGTATCCGTGCGGTTAAGGCATTCCGCAAAGAAAAGCGCAACCAGGACACCTACGGGGAGCTTGTTGAAGATTATCGTTCGGTAAACGCAAAAGTTATTCAGCTGTTTGGTATCTATGATCCAGGGCTTATCATGATTGGAAATATCACAGTCGCCTTTGTCTTGCTCTGGGGCGGTTTCCGCGTGCTCGAGGGAGATCTTGGAATCGGTGTCTTAATTTCTTGTATTTTGTATGCTCGAAGCTTTTATGACCCGATGGAAAATTTGGCGATGTTCTATAACGCCTATCAGTCGGCGAACTCTGCATTGGAAAAAATCTCCGGTGTCTTGGAAGAGGAACCTTCGGTCCCGGAACCCCAGAAGCCAGTTAGCCTTGCTCACCGACGCGGCAAAATTAACTTCCAAAATGTTCAGTTTGCCTACAGCAATGGCAAGGTAGTGCTGCCGAATTTTGACCTTGAAATCAAAGCTGGTCAGACTGTTGCCCTGGTTGGAACTACCGGTGCCGGTAAATCAACCCTGGCTAAGTTGATTTCCAGATTCTATGACCCAAGCCAGGGAAGAGTTGAACTGGATGGCGTGAATCTGCGCGAGATCTCTGATGATGAACTGCGTGAAACCGTTGTCATGGTAACCCAGGAGGCGTACCTGTTTAGCGGTACCGTCGGGGAGAACATCGCACTTGGCAAGCCAACAGCTAGCCAAGAAGAGATTGAGAGCGCGGCCAAGGCGGTTGGCGCGCACGAGTTTATCCTCTCGCTACCAGATGGCTATGCCACTGATGTAAATAAGCGCGGTGGCCGAGTATCAGCTGGACAACGGCAATTGATCTCCTTTGCCAGAGCATTTATTGCAGACCCAACTGTGCTGATTTTGGATGAGGCAACCAGTTCGCTTGATATCCCAAGTGAGCGCATGGTGCAGAAGGGTCTACAGACGCTACTGGCTGGTAGAACAGCAATCATCATCGCGCACCGCTTATCGACTGTTTCCATCGCGGATCGAGTAATCGTGATGGAACATGGCAAGATTATTGAGGACGATACTCCAGCCAAGCTCATTGCCGGTACCGGTAAATTTGCCAAGATGCACAAAGCCTGGCGGGATTCCCTCGTCTAGGCTTGATTTAGAAATCCAATTAGTAAAAAAAGAGGGCATAACTATGCAGAAAATTAAGGTTGTCGGAAAAGTTGTTGAACTAGACGGCGATGAAATGACCAGAATCATCTGGCAAAACATCAAAGACTCACTCATCTTGCCGTTTCTAGATATTGATCTTGAATACTACGATCTATCGATTGAGTATCGTGACGAGACCGATGATCAGGTGACCATCGATGCTGCTAATGCAATTAAGAAGCACGGCGTTGGGGTCAAGTGTGCGACTATCACACCGGATGAAGCCCGAGTCGAAGAGTTCGGTTTGAAGAAGATGTGGAAATCGCCGAACGGAACAATCAGAAATATTCTCGATGGTGTAGTTTTCCGTGAACCAATAATTATTTCAAATGTGCCAAGACTGGTTCCTGGTTGGACTAAGCCAATTGTGATTGGTCGTCACGCACATGGAGATCAATACAAGGCAACTGATTTTAAAGTTCCCGGTGCCGGCACAGTGACCATCACCTACACCCCAGCCGATGGCTCACCAGCGCAGACCATGACGGTAGCGGAGTATCCAGAGCACGGTGGTGTGGCCATGGGTATGTATAACTACATGGATTCAATTAGAGATTTTGCCCGCGCCTCCTTCAACTACGGTCTGGCCAGAAACTTTCCGGTTTACCTGTCAACCAAGAACACAATCTTGAAGGCTTACGACGGTGCTTTCAAAGACGCCTTCCAAGAGATTTTCGATGCCGAATACAAGGATCGTTTTGAGGCAGCGGGTCTCACCTATGAGCACCGCCTAATTGACGACATGGTTGCCGCTTCCTTGAAGTGGGAAGGCGGCTATGTCTGGGCATGTAAGAACTACGACGGAGACGTCCAGTCCGATACCGTAGCTCAGGGCTTTGGCTCGCTCGGCTTGATGACTTCGGTGCTAACCACCCCAGACGGCAAGACCGCTTTGGCTGAGGCCGCTCACGGAACGGTGACCAGGCACTACCGCGATTGGCAGGCAGGTAAGAAAACCAGCACTAACCCGATTGCATCGATTTATGCCTGGACCAGAGCTTTGATGCATCGCGCAAAGTTGGATAACACCCCGGAGGTTCAGCGCTTTGCCGAAACTCTGGAGGATGTTGTCATCAAAACTGTCGAGTCGGGAAATATGACCAAAGATCTAGCGCTCTTAGTTGGTGGATCACAGGGTTATCAAACAACTGATGAATTTATGGCTACGCTTGCCGAGAACCTAAAGGCTCGCCTCGGCTAGTTGTTAGTAACTTGGCTCAATCTTGAGCTGTGTAAAACTCCAGCAGATTTAGTGCTGAAGTTTTACTTTTGTCGGCATGCATTTGATTGAAAAAGTTAAGTGGCCAAAAATCTCTTTACTCGTTGGCCTTATATCTATTGCGCTAGCAATCCTCGTTGTTCCTGGAGTGCGTGCGCAATCAACTACACCAACAGCAAACTGTAATGCCAGCCGCACCAGCTGCACGGTTAGCTTTCCTTATTCGGGTGATTATTACATTTGGACTCCACCAGCTGATGTGAGAACCATGTCAGTGGTCTTAGCTGGTGCTCAAGGGGGTAGATCCGGAGGTAATGGATCAAAAACACAAGGAACGTTTAGATCGGTTCCAACTACGCCGCTATATATTTACGTCGGCGGTCAAGGCTCATCAGGTAATGGTGCGGCCGGTGGTTACAACGGTGGTGGTCAAGCAGGCTTTGGTCACGGTGATGAAGGTTCTGGTGGCGGTGCAACGGATATTCGCACCAGCACTCTGTTAGCCGACCGCATTGCCGTAGCTGGCGGTGGCGGTGGCACCGGTGGTTGGGTCGGTGGCACCGGTGGTTCAGCCGGAGGTGTGAACGGTGGGGCTGGAGCAAGCGGACAGGGAGCAGGTGGTGGCGGTGGTACCGCTTTAGTTGGTGGTGCCGGTGGAAGCTCTAACGGTGCTGCAACAACGCCTGGCACTTCAGGAGCTGCTGGCCAGGGTGGTCAGGGCGGTAGTGCGAACACCCCGGGAAGCACTGTCGCCGGAGGTGGCGGTGGCGGTGGCGGTTACTTCGGTGGTGGTGGCGGTGGTGCTGATACTGAAGCCAGCGGCCTTGACGGTGGTGGAGGCGGAGCAGGTTCGAGCTACATGAACTCAACCAAACTCCAGTCGATTACCTATTACAGCGCCTTCCAAGCTGGCGATGGCCTAGCTACCATAACCTATAACTTCGGCCCCAGCGTAACTAGTTTCACTACTCCTGTTTCGCCGAGTAAAGCGCAGACACCGGTGTTCAACCTAACCTTTGGTCAATCGGTAACCGGCTTGACCGCTGATGACTTCACGTTCACGGGAACATCAACTTCCTGTTATGTTTCGCAGGTAACCGGATCTGGTGCTACTTACGCGATAACAGTTTCGGGATGCACTGATGGAACGGTGGCGCTCTCGCTGAAAGCAGATAGTGTATTCGGAAATGCCATAGGTCCGGTTCGTGCAGTTGCCACCAGCACAATTACATTGGATAGAACGCTTCCCGAAATAAATAGTCTGACCAAGCAGCCAAGCAGTAATGACTTAGTAATCTACAAAGCGGTTTTTACCGAGGCAGTCACTGGCTTGGTAGCAGATAGCACCGACTGGTTAGTAAAGGGTAATGGCTGCTCCATTCAGTCCATGACTGGATCGGCGAATGAATACGTGATTACCATTTCTGGCTGTCTAGATGGAAATCTAGCTGGCCTGGTGCTCAACTCTTTAGCCGTTAGTGATAGCGCTGGAAATATTGGTCCTAGTCTTAGTAATCAAACACCGGTAACCAAGATTGATACGACAGCACCGAAATTTGCCGTCTTCGATGTCACGGCACCGGGAGTTGGTGGAACACCGAGTTGGGTTTTTGATAGCGAAGAACCGGTCAATGGAATGTCTGCTGCAAAATTCGTATTCTCTGGAACTGCTACCGGTTGTCAACTCAACTACACAGTGCTAAGAACCGGTCTTGGCTGGCAAATCACCTTGAATAACTGCAGTATCGGAACCGCGCAGGTGACATTGGTTGCAAATGCGGTTAGCGATAATGCGAACAACCTTGGACCAACCACAGCGCTGGCATCTAATCAGCTAACCATTACTCCGGATGAGGTGGTGAATCAGAGTGTCAACCCACCAAGTGGTAACCAAGGTGCGGCGGTGAGTGATAAACCTAAAAAGATAGTTGACAAGGTAGAACCGATTCCGCAGGTGGAGTTGGAGCCGGAACCAACAATTATGGTTGAACCAATCGACCCGAATCTCCCGGAGGTAGAAAAGCCAATGACCACTAAAGACAAACCCGAGGCAGTCATTGAGCCAACCGCCTACCCGTTTGGTCTTTTCGGGCTTGCCCTGATCTTGGCCGTGCTAGCTCTTGGAACAGGGCGGCGAAAGGTAAGACGCAGGCACTAAAAGCAATGGGCCTTCTTCGGAAGGCCCATTTTGCTTTAACTACGAATCACGCCTCGAGGCGCGCTCTCGGTTGCGGTATTTGACTGCCATCCAAATGACGTAGCCGGCCAATATAACCCCGGAAACAACCATGGCTAGACCGATGACTAGATTTGTGGACATTTAGACGCCTTTGTTCGCATTACTTAAGAAATCCTATAAAGCCTTCGCTTATCTGAACCAAGTTGAGGCTGGGAGTGTCTAGAAAGGCGTGAAATCAGGGTCGGCTCAGCCTCGGCTAAACTATCTGTATCGCAACTGGCGCTAAAGATGGGTTTCCATCAGGGAGCGAAGGCATTTGGTCGTGCGCCTGGGCCAAATAAACCGCCTATAAAGGAGTTCCCAAATGACCAACCTGCCGTCGAGTTTTAACCACCCGCTTCAGGAAACCGATCCTGAAATCGCCGCAGTATTGCAGGCTGAATTAGACCGTCAGCGCAATTACCTTGAGATGATCGCCAGCGAGAATTTCGTGTCTCGTTCAGTGCTTGAGGCCCAAGGCTCAGTGCTGACCAATAAATACGCAGAAGGCTATCCGGGTAAGCGTTACTACGGTGGCTGTGAAGCAGTGGACATCGCTGAAAATCTAGCTAGAGACCGAGCTAAAGAATTATTTGGTGCCGAGCACGCGAATGTTCAACCGCATTCAGGAGCTAGTGCGAACGCAGCAGTATTGATGGCGCTAGCTAATCCAGGTGATCGCATTCTCGGGTTGGAACTAGCGCACGGTGGTCATCTAACTCACGGCATGAAACTGAACTTTTCAGGAAAGATGTATGAGGCGCACGCCTACGGATTAGATCCAGAAACTTTTTTGATTGATATGGATGTAGTTCGTGCCAGAGCACATGAGGTTAAGCCGGCTGTTTTGATTGCAGGCTGGTCAGCTTACTCACGTCATCTTGATTTCGCAGAGTTTAGAAAAATCGCCGATGAGGTCGGTGCCAAGCTCTGGGTAGATATGGCTCACTTTGCTGGCTTAGTCGCAGCCGGTGTGCATCCAAATCCAGTGCCATTTGCAGATGTTGTTTCAACCACGGTGCACAAAACTTTGGCTGGGCCCAGATCTGGTTTGATTTTGTGCAAGGCGGAGTTTGCTAAGAAGATTGATTCGAGTGTTTTCCCGGGCCAGCAGGGTGGACCGCTGATGCACGTGATTGCAGCTAAGGCAGTAGCATTCAAAGCAGCCATGGCCGATGAATTCAAAGAACGTCAGCAAAGAACCATCAATGGAGCAAGGCTAATCGCAGATCGCTTAACCCAGTCAGATGTCAGAGCTAACGGGGTAGATGTACTAACCGGAGGAACCGATGTTCATCTGGTGTTAGTTGATCTTAGAAATTCTCCAATTGATGGTAAGACTTGTGAAGATCTACTGCACGAGGTCGGCATTACGGTAAACCGTAACTCGGTGCCGAACGACCCTAGACCGGCTCTGGTTACTTCAGGAGTAAGAATCGGAACTCCTGCTCTGGCTACCCGCGGTTTTGGTGATAAGGAATTTACCGAGGTAGCCGATATCATTGCCCAGGTGCTAATGCCTAACCCGGATATTTCTTCGCTAAAGGCAAGAGTGAGAGTGCTCACCGAGGCCTTCCCGCTCTATAGCAATTTAGAGAACTGGTAGAAATTTGACTGCACAGACTCTAGATGGCAAAGCTACAGCGGCAAAGATTCGGTTTGAACTTGCTGAAAAGGTAGTTGAACTAAAGCAAAAAGGCATAGTTCCAGGCCTTGGCACCATCTTGGTAGGCGATGACCCTGGTTCACACAGCTACGTGGCTGGAAAGCACCGCGACTGCGAGCAAATCGGCGTGAAATCAATCAGGGTTGACCTGCCGGCAAATGCCAGCTTGGCTGATCTAAAATCAGCAATTCGCGATTTGAATCAGGCCGCTGATGTAACAGGCTACATTATTCAATTACCGCTACCTTTCGGCTTTGATACCAACGCCATTTTGGAGTCGATTGACCCCAGTAAAGATGCCGACGGATTACATCCAATCAACTTAGGCAAGTTGGTTCTTGCCGGTTCAGAGGAAATCAGATCACCGCTACCTTGCACTCCAGCTGGAATAGTAGAGCTACTCAAGCGCTATCAAATCAACTTAAACGGAGCGGAGGTAGTCGTTGTTGGTCGCGGGATAACCGTAGGTAGACCGCTCGGGCTGCTTCTGAGCAAAAAGGGTATCGACGCGACAGTTACCCTGGCTCATTCAGCCACCAGAAATATCCAAGAGGTCATCAGACGGGCAGATGTAGTGGTCGCCGCTCTCGGTGTTGCGCATTTTGTGAAACCAGATTGGATAAAACCAGGTGCTGCAGTCTTAGATGTCGGCATAACTAGAGTCCAAACCGAAAATGGGGCTGTGCTTCTAGGTGATGTCGATCCTGCGGTGAATGAAATAGCCGGTTACTTGTCACCTAATCCAGGTGGAGTTGGTCCGATGACCCGTGCAATGTTGCTCTCTAATGTGGTAACGGCTGCCAGTTACTAGAACTGACAGCCGTAACACCTATTTGTTTTTAGTAATTCTCGTTGATGTAATTCTGCAGTAGTTCGCTGAAGCAGGATAGGTTTTCTTGGATAATCGGTAGACGACCATCTTCGAGGTTAGCTAGTTCTGGCATCATGTAGATATCTGCAAGTTCGTAGTCTTCATTCCAGAGTTTAATCTTGTCGGCATTCAGAGCACACCAACCTTCAAGCTTTGGACGAATAAGTGTCAGTGTGTAATTTTTGGTCGATTTGTTGTCGGCTCCGGTTACTTTGATTGAAAGCGTGTTTTCGCCTTCCTTGAATCCGCTGTCACCAGAAATAACGAAATTAGCATTCTCGTCGTCCAACTTAACATCGACGCGAACCAAATCAACTCCGGTGGCCAACGTAATCACATCGCCAGGCTTACGATCGACATCATCAATTCTCAAAGTCTTGATGGTGATTGGTGTTGTTGACAGGTAACTTGCAGTTACCAAGGTGACTCCCAGTACACCGGCAAGCAACATGACAATAGGGCCAATAAGTTTCTTCACAGTTAAATCCACTCCTAGATACTTCTGAATCGATGGTTTACCAAGGGTGAACCATCCGAGTTCTAGTTTCTCACGAAAATCTAAGGTCTGGGGGTCTTATTTGGAGTTGGGGTTGGCTGGTTCCACCAGGTAGGCCTTGGTTTGGGCGAAATCGAGGGCTTTTGGGTGGGGGTTGGTCTTACTGTGGGGCGTTCTGTTGGCTCTGGGCGGTAGATCACCGTGACCGTCGGAACAGGCTTGGGAGTGGGGATTTTGACGTCGGAGACCACAAATAGGGTCACCGAACAGACAAATTGCTCCTCTGAATTTGATCTGGACAGGTTTTTTGCTCGAAAACTGGGCGAGTTCCAACTGTTTGAACTGTAAATATCCTGATAGCTGCCGCAATTGCTGTCGCTGGCGGAATAGCCGGAGGAAAGGTAGTTCAAAGTCACCTTTCGATACTGCACAGGGCTTGAGGCGTTAGCTGTGGCCGATAGGCTCACGCTGGCAGATGCCAGCATGGCAAGAACCCCGCTAATAAACATTGGTAGTGCTAGTTTTTCAATCATGCTCGATTTAGCCATTTTGTCTCCAATTGGGTATAGATAGGTAAACGCTATACCCAGCGACAGACAAACTAATCGAGCATTTGGGTAGCGGCTAATTCCCGATATAAAGGCGTTGAGCGCAAAAGCTGCTTGTGGGTACCGCTACCGATGACCTTACCGCCGTCAATCACGATGATTTGATCGCTATCGACAACTGTTGACAGTCGGTGCGCAATTACAATCATCGTTCGGTTTCTGGCTACGGCATCGATTGCCTCCCGCATCCGCTGTTCGTTTAGACCATCCAGGCTGGAAGTAGATTCATCCAGAAGCAGAATTGGCGGTGCAGCTAAGAGTGTTCTGGCAATTGCCAGTCTCTGTCGTTCACCTCCGGAAAGCATGATGCCTTGCTCACCGACTTCAGCATCCAAGCCACGTTTATCTCTTTTTAGCACGGAAGAAAGGTTCACTTCAGCGAGCACACGCTTGAGATCTCTATCCGATGCATCGGGTGCACCGATGAGTAAGTTCTCTTTTATGGAGCCGGCTAGCACCGGTGCATCCTGTTCGACGTACCCGATTTGACCGCGAAGATCAGATCTGGATAGCGATCTAACGGTTTGGCCATCAAGTAAAATCTCTCCGCCAGTTGGTTCATAGAATCGTTCCATCAAACTGAAAATAGTTGACTTGCCCGCTCCGGAAGGCCCGACAATGGCAACTCGTGAACCACGCTTAATTTTGAAGGAAACTCCTTTGATAACTTCTTTTGGCTCGGTTACCGTGGTGACGCCTGCTTCATTGGTTTCGGTTCTCACCGGATAGCTAAATTTCACCTTACGGAATTCAATGGCAGTGTCATTCACAGCTTTGCGCTTAGATGGCAGTGCCCTCTCGTTATCGCTGTCCTCAAGTGGGAGATCCAGAATTTCTTGAATACGGGCCAGCGCTCCAAGGGCAGACTGAACTGAAGAGTAGGCACCAAAGAATTGCCCAACTGGTCGAATCATCAAGAACATTAAAAGAATGAAAGTGATTAGCGATGCCACTTCCGTTTCACCAGTTGCAACGCGATAGCCGCCGACACCTAGAACAACAACGAATGCTCCGTTTGCCGCCAAACCGCCGATTGGGGTTACCCAGGCATTGATTCGGGCAATCTTCACACCTTGACTAAATGCTTCTTGAGCATCTTTTTCAATCTGCTCCGATTCACGAGTTTCTGCTCTAGCGGCACGGATTGTTCTAACGGCAGAAAGTGCACGTTCGACAGCTGCAGACATATTTCCCACGCGCTCCTGAGCCTTTGTGGTGGCGGAGCGAATGCGCCTAGAACTAAAGCCGATAGCCGCTACCGCAACAGCAATCATGATCAAGGTAAGCACCAGTAGTAGCCAGTCGATGATCGCCATCGCCACAACGGCACCTAGGAAAATTAAGATTCCACCAGCACCGTCGATCAGGCCCTGGGTAAGTGCCGCTCGCAACAAAGTGGTATCCGAGCCGACTCGGGAAACTAAATCACCGGTTCTTCGAAGGTCATATTCTTGGACCGGTAGTCGTAGCAGTCTGGTTGAGAGTTTGCTTCTGGCGGAAAAGACAACACCTTCACCAGCTTTGGCAAGCACAAAATACATGGCTCCGCTAGTTAGCGCCGAGCCCAGAGTAATCGCGACCAGGATCAGGGCAATGGTTAGCACGTCCTCACCCTTTTGAACGGTGCTGATGATTTGTCCGACTACAAGAGGTTGAGCCAGGTTAACTCCTGCGCCGATAAGCGAGAAGAATATGGCTATTGAAAGTAGTCCCTTTTGTTCCTTCATATAAGGAATAAGTTGGTTGAACTTAGCTTTTGGTCCAGTATCTTTTGGCCCAGGTCTGCGCCTAGGGCCACCCATCATACTCATTTAGCTATTTGTCCTTACTAAACCCGGATCACCCAGGATTTCCTCGTTAAGCAAATACCTTATTTCTTGGAGTGATAGTGCTTCGGTATAAGCGGTGTTGCGATAAAACCTACTAAAGTCAACTTTAGTCAAAGCCGGCAGCACTCTGGCATCATGCAATTTTAGGAACATTACCGTGCTATTCGGCACCGGCTCGAAATCGGTTCTGACCTTGCCACAGCCATAGCCAAAGACGGTTATGGCCACGTCGGCATCTTCTGGTTCACTCTTACTTACGAGACCAAAATCGGCGATTTTCACTATTTCTCTTTTGATGTCTTGCCTTTGCCAAATCTGAAAGCAGGTGTTTAGCCTCGCTTTTTGCCAGACGGAATTACCTTTTTCATCAACATAATCAATGGCAAGATCCTCGTCGTGAATGAGGTGAAAATTCAAATCCAAGCGATTTAGAACTGACCACTTACGCCAGCTCCTTGGCACAATAAATGCAATCACATCGCTGTGTTTGGCCGCCTTGTTGAAAAAGGGGATACTCAGCGAATTATTCCTACCAAATGGCGGGTTAGAAATTGTGATTGCGTTGGCTAAGTCATTCAACTGCGCATCTAGAAAATCGGCTCTAAGTACTCCATCGGCTTTCGGTTCAATATCAAAGCTAATCACTTTAGTTGCGCCAGATGCTTTAGCCGCCTGAACAAAAGACCCAGTCCCGCCGGCTGGCTCTAGGACAGTCTTTCCATCGAGCGGGCCGAGTAGCTCAATCAATTTAGCGGTTAGGCCTTTGGCTAGATCCGCAGGAGTATAGAACTGCTCCTTCCCGGTGACCCTTCGATTACCTGGGCGGACTTTCGTTGTCATATGCCCAAGGATATCACCTGAGAGTAATAGACTGGAGGGCTGTGCCTGACTATTCGCAAGCAAAAGACTTGAGAAAGATATAAACGTGCAAAAAAAGAGCAATGAAGCTGAAGCCATGATTGTAGCCAAGGGGCTAACGAAGATCTATGGCGATTTCAAAGCGGTGGATGGAATTGATTTCACCGTCAAGCGTGGGGAGTCCTTTGGACTACTTGGT
>Ga0315903_10001072_pt1 | contig 41405 bp, 33 predicted proteins | sample LakEriMetagenome_7_FD_203524 | JGI IMG/M metagenome (GOLD analysis project Ga0315903, IMG submission 203524) | Freshwater fungal communities from buoy surface, Lake Erie, Ohio, United States - Buoy 2 MA119 | ecosystem: Environmental > Aquatic > Freshwater > Lake | place: USA: Lake Erie, Ohio... | reverse complement strand
GTGACGCGGATCAGGATCCGGGCCAGCGCGTCGGCGGCGGCGAGCACCTCGTCGTCCTTGTGCGTCAGCGACACGTGCAGCCGCACGATCCTCCGCAGGTCGGGATGCCGCGGGCCGAGTCCGGCCACCAGGGCCGGGACGTGCGCGAGGCCGCCGATGTGCACGTCGCGGACGCCGCAGCTGATCGGCTTGCGACCGGCCGCGAGGTTCGTGAAGAAGTGGCGGTGGTATTCCTCCACGTAGGTGTCGTGGTGCCGGCCGGGCTCCAGCATGAAGGCGACGTAGCGGTCCAGCCAGCGCTCGGGATCGTAGTCGCGATCGCGGCGCAGCAGGGCAAAGAGTTCGGCCGCGAGCCGAAAGTTGAGCGTGTTCTCCCCGGCGGCGAGGAACTGGTGGTAGTGGACGCCGCGCACGCCCCAGAACCGGGCCTGGTCGCGGAGGATGTCGTGCTTGGCATCGGGGGCCGTCCACTGGGAACGCCAGAGAATGCTGTCGGGATGCGGGCTGCGCGGCGCGAGATACCCGAGCGGCAGCCGCGGGTCGGCGAGGGCCGGATAGTCGCGGTCGAGGGCCGCGCGGTCGTAGTACCAGTGGACCGGCATGGCGACGGCGTCGGCGACGAGGCTGCCGAGCAGGGCCGCCAGACTCGAGTCGCCGTCGGCATGAGGTGGGGCCGGAATCATGTGCCGAGCGTCCGGGCGAGGAAGCCGCGGACCTGCGGGTCCGCGGCGGTGGCGAAGAACTCGGTGGGGCTGCCGTGGAAGGCGACCCGACCGGCGGCGATGAAGGCGATCTCGTCGGCCGCCCGGCGGGCGAAGGCCATCTCGTGGGTCACGAGGATGAACTCCGTGCCGGCCGCCCGCAGCTCGCCGATCATCTCCAGCACCTCGGCCGTCATGTCGGGATCGAGGGCCGAGGTGGGCTCGTCGAGGAGCAGGCGGCGCGGCCGCACGACCAGCGCCCGGAGGATCGCGATCCGCTGCTTCTGGCCCCCCGACAGTTCCGCGGGCCGCTTGTGCGCGTGGGCGGCCAGTTGAAACCGCTCCAGCGGCTCGCGGACCCGTTCGATCGCCTGCCCGCGGGACAGCCCGTGCACGTGCACCAGGGGCAGGAGGAGGTTTTCCATGGCGGTCAGATGCGGAAACAAATTGTATGCCTGGAAGACCGTGCCCACGGTCCGCCGGTAACCGCGAAGGGCCGCCTCGTCGCGAGGCAGCGGCATGCCGTCGAAGGCCACGCTTCCCGCGGTCGGCACGTCGAGCCCGGCCAGGATCCGCAGCAGGGTCGACTTGCCGCCGCCCGACGGCCCGACGAGCACCAGCGCGCCGATCTCGCCGGTGCGCAGAGCGAGCCCGTCGAGGACCGTGGCCAATCGGCCCGTCCGCGGGTCGGTGAACCGCTGCACGAGGTCCGCGATGACGAGGTTCATGCCGTCTCGTAGCGAAATCGCGATTCGAGCAGGCGGGCCAGCGCCGACAGTGGCAGCGTGAGGGCCAGGTAGCCGAGGGCGAGGGGCAGGTAACTCTCGAGCGTCGAGTAGGTGAACGAGTTGACCTCCTGGGCGGCGAGCGTGAACTCGGAGATCGCGATCACGGACAGCAGCGACGAATCCTTGACGAGCGAGACGAGCTGGCCGGCCACGGCCGGCAGCACGAGCCGCACGGCCTGCGGCAGGACGACGAGCCGCAGGGTCTGGCCCGGCGTGAGGCCGATCGCCCGGGCGCTGTCGATCTGGGTCCGCGGGATCGCGTCGAGGCCGCCGCGGAAGATTTCCGCCATGTAAGCGCCGGCGAACAGGGCGAGCACGAGCACCCCGGCCACGTAGCGGTTCTCCAGGCCCACGGCGCTGGCCACGACGTAGAAGCCGAGGAGCAACTGCACGAGCAGCGGCGTGCCGCGGATCAGTTCGACGTACACGCGGGCGGCGGCCTCGAGGAGCGGTCGGCCCGAGCGGAGCAGCACGGCCGCCAGGGCCCCGACCAGGACGCTGGCCGCGAGGGCGGCCAGGCTCACGCCGACCGTCGTCAGCCAGCCGCGGATGAGCAGCCCGCGGTATTCCCAGACGCCGGCCCAGTTCCACTCGTAGCCGACGCGGGCGAAGGCCAGGGAAATGCCCGCGATGAGCAGGGCGACGACGATCGTGTGGGCGAGCCAGCGCGGCATGTGGTGAGGATACCACGGCGGCTGCTGCTCCACGGGGCGCAGGCCTCCAGGATTGCGACTGCATGTGGTGGAACCGCAGGCCGGATTTCGACGGTCGGAGACCGCCGCCCGCTGGCGGCGCTGGCTTTCGGACGGAGTGCGGCCCTGTTGCAGCACATCCGGCCGGCTGTCCCGGGGGCGCGGGATGACGTCGCTGCCGCCGTCGGCCAAAATGAGAGATTGTAGTCGCGGACGATGGTCGAGGCTGCGGCCGTGGCGTTCGCCGCCCCGACCGTGGTGCGGAAGGAGATCTGCCGCCGCTATCGTGTGGCCTGGATCGGCGAGCTGGAACGGGTTCGAGAGCGGTTCTACGCGATCTCCGTGGAGCGGCGGATCAGCCACCCGGCCGTTCGCCTGATCGCCGATCAGGCGAAGCGCCGACTGTTCATCAACTGAGTGCGGAGGGACCACGAATGAGCTACACGCTGCGGAATCTCGACGCCCTGGAGGCGGAGGCGATCCACGTCATCCGCGAGGTGGCCGCCGAGTTCGAAAACCCGGTGCTGCTGTACTCGATCGGCAAGGACTCGATGTGCATGCTGCACGTCGCCCGCAAAGCCTTCGCTCCCGGGCCCGTTCCCTTTCCGCTGCTGCACATCGACACGACGTGGAACTTTCGGGAGATGATCGAGTTTCGCGACCGCTGGTGCGCGGAGCACGGCTTCCGGCTCATCGTCCATGTCAACGAACAGGCCCTGGCCGCGGGGATGAATCCATTCGACTATTCGAGCAACGTCTACACCCCGACGATGAACACCCACGCCCTCATCGAGGCGCTCACGCTCCACCGCTTCGACGCCGCGCTCGGCGGCGGCCGTCGCGACGAGGAGAAGTCGCGGGCCAAGGAGCGGGTGTTTTCCTTCCGCGATGCCAACCATCGCTGGGATCCGAAGGCCCAGCGTCCCGAGCTCTGGAACCTGTACAACGCCCGCGTGCACCGCGGCGAGAACATTCGCGTCTTCCCGCTCTCGAACTGGACCGAGTTCGACATCTGGCAATACATCCACCGCGAGCGGATCCCGCTCGTGCCGCTGTATTTCGCGGCGGAGCGGCCGGTGGTCGAACGCGAGGGGCAGTTGATCATGGTGGACGACGACCGCTTCCGGCTGCTGCCGGGGGAGGTGCCGGTGGTGAAGCGGGTGCGGTTCCGCACGATGGGCGACTACCCGCTCACCGCCGCCCACGAGTCATCCGCCGTCACCGTGCCGGAGATCATCCAGGAGATGCTGCTCACGCGGACCAGCGAGCGGCAGGGGCGGCTCATCGACAAGGACGAGGCCGGCTCGATGGAAAAGAAGAAGCGCGAGGGGTATTTCTGACGACCGTGCACGCCGGGCGGGGTGGCGGTGCCGGCGGGGGTGGCCCGTGCCCGCTCCTCAGGAAGTCACGTAGGCCTGGCCGCGGACCACCTGCACGTCGGACAGCCAGGCGATGCAGGCGTAGTGCTCGAAGTAGTCGTGCGACACGTGCCTGAGGATCTTCTCGGCCACGTCCATCGGCACCACGAACTCGCACTTCATGGTCTTCGCCGCGCCCGTGATGATCTCGGCCCGCGCGCCGCGCGACCCCTGCCCCGCCACCTCCGAAAGCGTGTATCCGGTGGCGCCGAGCTTGACGCCGTCCTTGGCGATGTCGTCCATGATCACGGTTTCGCCGACCACCGTCACGAGTTTGAGGGGGTACAGTTGCATGACCGGGGCTCCTGGGCTGGGGGCGGGGGAAAAAGAGGGTGATACGGGGAGCGGATTCTACGTGCTGGAGGTCAGGTCGCCCCCACCCACTTCGCCATCTCGAAATAGATCGGAATCCCGAAGGCGATGTTGAAGGGAAAGGTGACGGCCAGGGCGGCGGTGATGGAGAGCGTGGGATTCGCCTCCGGGAGCGTGAGCCGCACGGCCGGCGGGGCGGCGATGTAGGAGGCACTGGCCACGATCGCCCCGAGCACCGTGCAGCCGCCGAGGTTGAGTCCGGCGAGGTGGCCGAGGTAGACGCCGAGGAAACCGTGGGCGAGCGGCATGATGATGCCGAAGGCGACGAGCGCCGGTCCGACCTTGACAAGATCGCCGAGCCGCTCGCCGGCGACGAGTCCCATCTCCAGGAGGAAGATGCACAGGCAGCCGCGGAACAGCATGCCCTTGCTCTGGAAAAAGTCGTAGAACGGCTGGAAGCCCTTGGGGTCCATGAACAGCGTGGAGACGAAGCCGATCACGAGCAGGCCCGCCATGAGCATGATCGACTGGCCGGTCATCACTTCGTACAGCGCCGCGCCGAGCTTCGACTCCCGGGCGGGCTTGCCCGCCGCCCCCGCCTTCGCCGCCCGTTCCCGGGCCGAGAGCGCCGCCCCGAGCACGAGGGCGATCGCGATGCCCGGGCACTCGAGGATCGTGACGAGCGTGGGCAGGAAGCTGTTGGCCGGGTGCTGCGTCTGCTCGACGAACGAATTGGCCACGGCGTAGGTCACGGCGGAGGTGCTGCCGTAGTGGGCGGCGATGCCGGCGGAGTCGGCGATCGAGAAGCGGCACAGGTAGCGGAGCACGAGGTAGGACGTGATCGGTGTCACGCAGCCGAGCAGGAGCGTCGCCAGGGCCGGCTTCCAGATCGTGGCCACGCCGTGCTCATGGTATTCGTGGGCCAGCTCGTGGCCGCCGATGAAGCCGATCGACATCAGCAGGAAGATGGCGATCGAGAGGTAGAGCTCCTTCGGGATCTTGATGCCGCCGTGAATCCGCGTGCAGACGATGCCGAGCACGAAGCACAGTGGGACCGGGGTGAGCAGGTTGCGCTCGAGCGATTCGAGGATGCGGGCGAATTGGTCGGTGCCGAGCACGGCCAGGGCCGCCGGGATCTGACCGCAGAGCGTCGCGACGGGGAGCGTGAGCATAGGATGCCTTTCGCAGTCAGGGGGACGAGGCGGGTGAAGACGGGGTCGGTGATGAAACCTGAGCGGACGAGTGCGCGAGGGGCGGCACGCGCAGGATCTGCTCCGCGGCTTGGTCGAGGGCACGCACGAGCGGACCGGGCCAGAGCCCGAGTCCGAAGAGCACGGCGAGCAGGATGATAAACGACACCCGCTCGCGGAGCAGGATCTCGTGCCGCGGGTGGTCGGTGCCCGTGGGGCCGCCGAAGACGTGGAACCAGCACCGCATGACGGCGATGCCGCAGAGCACGGTGGACGCGATCACCAACAGCCCCGCGGCCACGTGCTCCTCCAGGCTGCCCGACACGATCAGGTCGTCGGCGACGAACGACAGCGTGCCGGGGAAGCCGATCGCGGCCATGCCGAAGAGGAGGAAGAAGGCGGCCAGCGCGGGGGCGTCCCAGAACCGGCCCTGGAGCGTCGCGAGGGAGATCGGGCCGGCCCGGCTCTCCAGGGACCACGACACGAGACCGATGCCGGTGATCGCCAGCCCGCTCGAGATCCACACGCAAAAGGCACCAGTCAGCTCCATCGGCAGCCTGCCGGCGAGGCCCGCGAGCACGAGGGCCGATTGGCTCATGGCCAGGGCGCCGACGAACCCGCGCAGGTCGCGCTGGGCGAGCGCCAGCGCCCCGCCGTAGACCGCCGTCACGAGGGCGAGCAGCGAGAGCACGTCGAGTTCCCAGGGTAGGCCGTCGGCGTGACCGACCAAGAGCCGCACCGCCGTGTAGGCGGCGATCTGGGGCTGCGTGGCCCGTAGCGCCGTGGACATCGCCGCACCCGAGAACAGGGCGGGATACCAGGAGTGAAAGGGGAAGATTCCCTTGCGGATCATCACGGCGACGGCCACGAGCCACCCGCCGGCCGCGCCCAGCGGGCCGCTCGACCGTTCCCACGGCGGGTCCGCCACGAGCATGCAGGTGCCGGCCGCCATGCACGCCACCGCGGCGGTCATGTAGATCGCGTACACGCGGGCCGCTGGGCGGCCGCCGGGGGTGACGCGAACCGAACGCCACGTGGGCTGCGCGGTCACGATCCAGAGCACGATGAGCACTACCGGGTGGCTGGTCGCGAACAGGGCGAGCGTGGCCGCGAATCCGAGCAGCATCCGGCGGACGGCGGCGGCCTCGAGCATCCGCCGCGGGGCCACGAGCGCGATCGCGAGCGACACCAGCGCGGTGTAGGCCAGCAGCGCGGCCCCGAGACCGTCGACGTAGACGAGCCGTCCGCCGCCCAGCGTCGCGCCCCAGGCCAGCGGAGCGTTCGGGACCGCCTGCAACGCCGCGGCGACCCCGAGGCTGGCCGCCAGCGCGATGCCCGCCGCGGCGACGGCGAGCAGCCGGAGCCCGTGGTTCGCGAGCCCGGTGGCGGCGATGCCCGCGGCCGCGAGCGGCGCGGCCACCGCCACGGCGATGCCGGGGAGCAGCCAGTCCTGCGTCACTTCGAGAGCGGGCACGGGGGTCATCGCCGGCCTCCGAGAGACTCGCCGCCCAGCCAGGCGATCCACCGGCTCTCGGCCGCGGCGGCCCGGTCGAGCAGCCGCAGCACCGGCCTGACGACGAGCCGGCTGACCACCATCTCCTCGTAGCCGCGGTCGAGCGCCACGCGGTAGAGCGCGTGCTGCCATGCCGCAGGCAGCGCGGTCACCGGCCACTGTCCGGCGGGGCCTGGGTGACCGCCGAGGGCCGCCTCGAGTTCGTGCCGGTCGTGGAGGGCCGAGGGCGAGCGGAGGATCTGCAGGCTGCGGACGATCGCGTGCCCGACGACGTGCACCAGCGGGATCACCCGCCAGCCCAGGCCGATCTCCACGAGAATCAGCGAGGCCTGCGTCATCGACGCGTAGGCGAGCACGCTCTTGAGGTCGGTCTGCACGCGGCCCACGAGGGCGGCGTGGAGCGCGGTGCCGGCACCGATCAAGATCAGCGCGGCGCGGGCGGCCGGCGCCTGGTCGAGGAGCGGCCCGCAGCGGAGCAGCACGTAGCCGCCCGCGTGGATCGAGAGCGCCCCGTAGAAGATCGCGCTCGATGGCGTCGGCCCCTCCATCGCCCGCGGCAGCCAGCCCGAGAAGGGCAGCTGGGCAGTCTTGCCCAGCGCCGCGAACACGAGCAGCAGCGACACGACCGTGGCCGTCGCCGCCGATACCAGCGACGTGCCGTGGGGCCAGTGGATGCCGAACAGCCGCTCGAAGTCTCCGGAGCCGACGGCCCGATGCACGACCACGCTCGCCGCGAGAATGCCGACGTCGCAGATCCGGTAGGTGGTGAAGGCCCGCAGCGCCGCCCGCACGGCGTTGCCGCGCTCGTGGAAGAAGCCGATGAGCAGGGCCGACGAGATGCCCACGCACTCCCAGCCCGCGAACAGCACGTCGATGCTGTCGGCGAGCACGAGCAGGTTCATGCCGGTGCCGAACAGGGCGAGCAGGATGAAGAACCGCGTGAAGCCCGGCTCGCGGTGGAGGTATTTGCGGGCGAAGGCATTCACGAGCCAGCACAGGCCGCTCGAGAAGCAGACGTAGGGCACGGAGAGGGCGTCGGCCACGAGGTGCAGCGCGGCCTCGTGGTGCCCGACCGAGAAGAGCGTCGCCACGTGCACGATCTCCGGCCGGAAGCCCCGCAGCGCGAGCACGGCGAGCAACACGACCGCCGCGAGGAAGCCGGCGGCGAAGCCCGCCCCGACCAACCCCGCGGTGCCCCGCTCGCCGAGCGGCCGGCCGAGGAGGGCCGGCACGCCGATCGCGGCCAGCGCGAATGCCGGCGCCGCGAGTTGGATGACGACGATCCCGGCGATGAGGTCGTGTCCGGTCATGCGGCACCTCCCGCGGTGCGGCGGTCGCGCGGTGCCAGGGCGGCCAGCACGCGGGCCGGGGGGAGGTGCTCGCGGTGGCCGCCGTACCACGTGACGGAGCGGTTTACGACCGGCACCTGGAGGTTCTCCGGCTCGTACGGCCGGAACCCGCCGGCCTCGAACACCGCGAGGCCCCCCGTCTCCGGGTGCCACGACACCAGCTGCACCCAACCGTTGACGACGAAGTTCTTCACGACCGGCACCTTCTCCGCGGCCGCGAGGATCGCCTCGGGCGTGGCGTCGATCACGATCAGGAGCCGCACCGGCTCGTGGATCTCGACCATCTGCCAGGGGAGCCCGGTCCGCAGGTCGCTGGCGTGGCCGTCCATCACGCCGATCAGCCCCGTGATGTTGTGGGGCAGTTTGGTGCCGGCGCCGTAGCCGAGCCGGTCGACGGTGGAGAAAAAGTATTCCAGGTTGATGCCCGCACCCACGGGGCCCACGGCGGCGAGCGTCCGCGCGAGGATCGCGCCGGCGGCGTCGATCTTCGGGTCGTAGGAGACGAGGAACGCCCGGCGGTCGAGGAACAGGCCACGGGTCCGCCAGCGGCGGCCGATGACGGCGACCGCGTTGGTGGCGTGGCCGAGTTCCGGCCGCACCTGTGCGAGGTCCACGCTCCGCGCCTCGACATGGGCCAGGGCCTCGCGGGGTGTGAGGCCGAAGGCCGCCGTCTCAAACCGCCGGCAGCGTTCGTGGGCGTCGAGCTCCGTCGCCGCACGGCAGGCCTCGCGCAGCCGCCGCATGTCGTCGCTGTGGCCCTCGGGCAGACGATCCTCGTCGAACCAGGTGATCGAGTCGGCGCACGTGTCGAGCAGGCCGCCGACGAATTGCGTGTCGGTGGGGATCACCAGGCCGTCCGCGGCCAGCCGCCTACGCACCCGCGGATCGTTTGCCATCAGGGCGAAGGCCCGGGCGTTCGGCCCGCCCTTGCCGCCACCGCAGGCGCCGCAGTCGTAGGCGCTTTCGTGCGGATTGTTCAGGCTCGACGAGCCGTGGCCGAGCACCGCGACGATGCGGGCGAACCGGCCGGTGAGGCCGATGTCTTCGAGCACCCGCCGCACGCATCCGGCCATCTCCGCCACGTCGAAGCCGGGCAGCGTGCCGTCGTCGCGCGGACCCGCTGCGGCGTCGCGGAACAGCTCGAGCCGGGTCGCGATCCGGCCGCGGGCCAACTCGGCCGCTGACCGGCCGATGCGGGCCGAGAGCCGCGGAAAAGCCACGCGGGCCACGAGCGGCACCGCAGCCAGGCTGCCGGCAAGGGCCGTGAACAGCCCGCCGCGAAACAGCGTCCGCGACCCGGATGACAGTCCGCCCGCGAGTTGGCCGTAGCGGCGGCGGAGGTCGGCGTGGCGGCGATGATTGGCGGCCGACTGGGCCTCGGGGACCTCGAGCACGGTGTGCGACGGCTTCATCACGATCGGGCAGAGCGGCGCGGCGTGCCAGTCGTCGAGCCCGCGGTAGTACATGGGCACGGCGAAGAAGCCGGCGGTGCCGAACGTCTCGTAGCCGAAACCCAGCTCCTCGACATGCCGCCGGAACGACTCGCAGCGCTCGTCGATGCAGAGCACGATCTGCCCGGGCGGGGCGGCGGCCGGGGGGGCCGCCGCCGCCGTCACGTGTCCGGCCAGGGCGTCGAGGACCGTGATCCGATGCCGTCGCTCGTAGGCGAGGTGGAACAGCCGCCGCCGCGTGATGCCGTCGAACTCGGCGATCGCCTGCTCGAGCCGCAGCACATCGTTCTCGGCGAGCGTGCGGATGTCGGCGGCGCCGAGCCCGAGAAGTTGCGCGACCTGATGGAGGAGGAACGCGCGGGCCAGCGCGCCCGGTCCGCGTTGGGCCGGATACCGATCCTGGAGTTCGCTCCGCAGGGCTGTGAGGTCCGCGCCGCCGTTGCCCCCGGCTCCCAGGAGGGCCGCCGCCCACTCGGCCGCCACGCGGTCGAGGACGAGCCGCAGCGCCAGGAAGTCGACGAGCCGCGCGGGGACGGCACACGTCGGCGCCCGGTCAGGCCGCTCCTCGAACTGGCGGAACATGCCGGCCCAGCCCCGCAGCGCGAGCAGCGTCTGGCGGATGAACCCCCCGCGGTCGGCTGCGGCCACGCCGCACCGCGCAAGTTCCGCCTCGATCACCTGCGCCGCGGTGCGGCCGCGGCAGGCGGCGAGCGCCCCCGGCAGCCGAACGCTCCACGGTTCGGTGGGGCCGATTGCGGTCCCGTAGAGGGCGACGACCGCCGGGAGCAGGCCGCGGTCGCGATCGGGCATCGTCCAGCTCGCCACGCCCTGGTCGAGGAACGCGGCGCAGAGCCGGATGAGCAGCGGGTGGACCAGGTCGTCGGTATCGATGGTGGGGTCCACGCCCCGGATCAAGTCGCGGAGCCGCACGGGCGGCTGCACGGGCACAAGGGCCGGCCGCGATGCGGCCACGGCCTCCACGCACGCATGCCACAACTCGCTGCAGGCGAGCCGCTCACGGTCGGAGACACCCCTGGCCTTCCGGGCGTAGGTGGCCTGGCGCGTGGCTTCGTCTTCCACGTCGGGCAGGCGGTTGCGAGCGTCGGCGGCGTCAGCGGCTGTGGCGAGCAGCCGCTGACGGGTGGCCTCGGGAAGGTCGGCCCTGAGCTTCTCGATCGCGTCGCTCTCGGTGAGCGTCCAGCGGACCGCCGCGTCGGACTCCTGGCGGACCGGATGCAACAACAGCGTGCGGTACAGGTCGCGGGTCGTGATCCGGCCGCCGGCGAGAGGCAACGGTGGCCGTTCGCGAGCGTCACGATCGAGCACCGCGTCGATGTCGGCCACGCCGATCCGCCCGCGGGCCAGCTCCTCGCGATAGCGGCTCTCGGCGAGGAACGGTTCCGTCTCCAGCAGGGCGGCGGCGTGCACCACGGCCTCGTCGAACCGCTCGCCCTCGAAGGCGTGGAGCGTGTTGTGGTGGATGAAGACGCCGATCGGCCCCTGCGCGGGAAGCAGCTGCGCGGCTTCTTCGATCGACCGGCTGAGGGTGTCTGCTGCGGCGCAGGTGTCCATGCGAAAGCCGACGACGGATGGCAGGATGCGGGCCCGCGACACGATTGCGCGGGCGGCTCGGGAAAGATTCGTCCCGGGGGACCGGGCGGGCGCGGCACGGACGCACGGCGAAGATGCCGCGCAGTGAATCAGCCGGCAGGAGGGCCGCGAATGAAGCGGGCAGACTCGTAAGAGCCTGTCGTCACCCGAGCAGAATCAGGCGCTGTGCGGCCGGTGCAACGCGTGTCGAGCACGACGGCGACCCGCGGCCGCGTGAAGAGATCGAGTTCGGCGTCGGCCGCCTCTTCCTCCTCCCGCTCTGTCTCGGTTGCCTCGCCCCGGGAGTCAGACACGCTCTCCGGGTCGAACGACAGGGGCGAGATGGCCGGCCCCGCATGGGGATCGGCGGCGGCCGCGATGCGGGGCACTCCCGCCAGCAGGGTCGAGCATGCCAGGGCGATCGCGAGAATGAGAGGCAGACGTCGCACCATGACCGGAGACAGTACTTCCGCGGCGGCCCATTCGTCAATGCGAAGTTCTTGCGGCCTGGACGGTGGGCAGGCCTTCTGTCCCGGAGTCCCCCGGCCTCGGCCGGGGGCTTTTTGTGAGCGTGTCGCGCGTGATCCGAGAAGCACCGGGTGGAAAATCAGGGACTCCGGATGTGAAGGCCATCCAGCCATCCATGCCGCCGTGATCAACGCCGGCCGTGCGGCTCAAAAGTAGAACGGCAGGCCCGCGGCCTTGAAGAAGGCTTTCTCTTCCGCAAGGAACTCGTCGCCGAGCCGCTCGAACCCCCCGGCGGCGCGAAACGTTTCCAGGAACTCGTCGACCCGCCGGCGCAGTTCGTCGTCGCCGTGCCGCAAACCGATCGCCCACGTCTCCTCACGGAAGGGGGCGAGGATCGCCCGGGTCTGCTCCGGGTGCCGGCGGTGGTTCTGGAAGACGGACAGCGAGTCGTAGATGAACGCATCGGCCTTTCCCTGCACGACCTCGAGCACGGCCGCCGCTTCTTTGTCGAGCACCAGCACCCGCGCCCGCTTCAGCGCGGTGGCCGCGTACTGGTGGCCGGTGGTGCCCTTCTTCACGGCGACGACGCGGCCCGGCGCGTCGAGGTCGGCCGCGGCCTGCACCGGTGAGTTGACCGCCACCAGCAGCGCGAGGCCCGTCTTGAGATACGGCGCGGAAAAAGCTATCGACTTGCGCCGCTCGGGCGTGGCCGTCATCGACGAGATCACGCAGTCGATTTTGCGGGTCTTGAGGGCCGTCACCAGCCCGTCGAAGGCGATGTTCTCGATCACGACCTCGCGGCCGAGGTGCCGGCCGAGCGCCTCGGCCAGCTTCACGCTCACGCCCGCTGGCCGTCCCTGTGGATCGGTCATCTCGAAGGGCGGGTACGAAAGCTCCATTCCCACGCGGAGGGGCGGCTCGGCGGCGGCGCCGCCGCCGGCAAGGAGCAGCAGCCATGCCAGGAGTGGGCGCATCAGTTCGTCTCCGCAGGGGAACGCCTTTCGCGGTGGTCGCCGAAGAACACTGTAGCGGCGGTCTCCGAGCTGCGGAAATACGGGTGCTTCAGCACCGCCGTGGCGCAAGCCTTCAGGCTTGCGCATGCGGGTCGTGGAGCCACAGGCCGGGCACGACGCTTACGCGGCCGGGCGCGTGGCGAAGTCCACCGCCGGGGCCGATTCCACGGGGGCGAGCCGGCCGCCCGGGCCGATCGCATAGGCCTTACCGCGCCAAGCGACCGTGCGCACGGCGAACGAGGCGAACCAGCCGGTGAAGTAGAGCAGGTCCTTGAGCGGGATCGCGGCGGCGTGCCGCCAGGCGAGCGAGCGGCCCCGGAGCAGGCCGGCGGCGGAGATCTCGATCACCATCTTGAACGCGACGAGCGGAGCGGCGAGCCACGCGAGATCGGTGGCCAACAGCGTCAGCGCCCAGGGCACGGGGTTGAGCAGCAGTTCGAGCGGATAGGCCCAGGGGACCATGCGGCGGCGCAGGCTCGAGTGCCGCAGGTGCCGCTGCGCGAGCTGGCGCCACGACCACGTCGCCTGCACGGTGCGCACCGGCGCGGCGGCCAGCCGAAGCCGCCAGCCGCGGGCCAGCACCAGCCGCGAGAGCACGTAGTCGTCGGCCCCGTGGTCGCGCACGCCCGCGAAGTCGCCGACGTCGGCCAACGCCGTCCGGCGGACCCACTGCCCCTTGGCGTTCACCGCGTGCTGGCCCGAGAGCACGGTGGCGGCGATCGAGAGGAATCCAGCGAACTCGGTGTAGTGGAGGTTCTCGACCGCGGCCGGGAGCGTGCGCTCGCCGACGCCGACGACGGGCTGGTGCACCATGCCGACCCGCGGATCGGCAAAGCAGGGCAGCACGCGGGCGACCTCGTCGGGCCCGACGCGCACGTTGCTGTCGGAGAGCAGGACGATCCCGTGCCTGGCATGGGGCAGCAGCGCTTCGAGCAGCCCCACCTTGGGGCTGGCGGCCGACTCGTCGGCCCCCACGACGACGAGCACGTCGCGGTGCGGGTGGCGGGCGGCCAGCCGGCGGACGATGTCGAGCGCCGGATCGGCCGGGTCGGCCGCGCCGAAGACGAGTTGCAGCGGCTCATGCTCGAGTCGGAAGAAGGAGAGCAGGTTCCGCTCCAGTTCGTCGTCGGCGCCGCACAGCGGCTTGAGCACGCTGACACCCGCCGTGAACTCGGGCCTGGGCCGGCGGCGATGCCAGGCGGACCAGGCATGGACGAGAATCCACGCCAGCGCATAGAGGCCGCTGCTGGCGGCGGCGACGGTCACGACGCACGCGGTCGCGAGGGTCACGAGGGCGACATCCCGGAGGGGTCCGAAACCGGGGGCAGGGTACCCGGGGGACGATGCCCGCTCAATGCCAGCCGCCGGGCCGGCAGGTCACTTTCGCCGGGGTGCGGGCCTGCGTTTCGGCGGCGCTTTGCCCTGCGAACCGGGCGTTCGTGGCTGGTGCGGCCGGCCGGGTGGTGCGGACTGCCGTTTCGTCGTCGCGGTGTTTGCTTGCCTGTGTCCTTGAAGCCCGAGGCGTGAGCCGAGGGAATGCGGATGGGTTTTGGGTGGATCGTCGCGCCTTCCCTCAGCTTGCGCTTCGGGCTTCCCAGCACAGGTGGAACGGAGATCCGTTTTCGATGGATCGTCGCGGATTCCGCTCGGCTCACCGTCGGGCGGGTCATTCGCGAATGCAATACAGGGCGTCGGAGGAGCGGATGAGGAGGGCGTTGCCGGCGACGGCGGGCGTGGCCCAGAAGACCTCGTCGCCGGGGCCGATCGTCGATTCGCCGAGCAGTTGATAGGCATCGCCCGCCCGGAGGACGAGCGTCGTGCCTTTCTCGTTGACCAGGTAGATGCGGTCGCCGATCACCAGCGGCGAGCCCACGCAGGTCGTGCCCCCAGGCAGCCGCTTGCGAAACTTCTCCGCGCCCGTCCGCTTGTCGAGGCAGGTCGCCGTGTTGCCGAAGAAGAACAGCAGGTCGCCGACCACCACGGGCGAGGGCATGCCCGCGCCGCTCTTGGTCCGCGACCAGCGGATCGCCGGAGTCTGCTTCGTGCCCTTTGGGGGCGTGAGGTCGCCGAGGTGGCCGGGGGCGATGGCCGCGGCCGGTGACTTGCTGCCCGGGCTCGAGGTGCCGAAGTACACCCCCTCGGCGTCGGCGACGACGGAGCAGGCGAACGAGGTGTCGATGTCCTCCAGCCGCCAGCGTTCCAGGCCGTCGGCCAGGCCATAGGCGATCAGGCTCTTGTCGCCGGCCGCGAGGACCTCGACCGTGCCCGCGTTGGTCCACACCACCGGCGTGGCCCACGAGGTGCCCTTGGCCCGGTCGGCTTTCCAGAGATCCTTGCCGGTCGCGGCATCGAGGCAGAAGAGCGTGGCCGCTTTCTCGTTGTAGAGCTGGAGCAGGAGGCGGCCGTCGTGGAGCGTGGGCGAGGAGCCCGTGCCGAATTGGTTGGTCGTCTTCTGGGGGCCGAACTCCCGCCGCCAGCGTTCGCCGCCGTCGCGGTCGAGCGCCACGAGCGTGCCCGTCGCGCCGAAGAAGGCGTAGATCGTGTCGGCGGTGGCGCACGGCGTCTCCGTCGCGTAGGTGTTGGACGCGTGCTTGCCGAACGTCGGTTTCTCCCGGACGACGGTCGTGCTCCACAGCACGCGGCCGTCCGTCGGGTCGAGGCACAGCACCCGCCACTCGAGGGCGTCCTTCGGCAGCGACGGCCGGCCCAGCGTGCTGAAGTCCATGACACCGCTCGTCGAGTTCTTCGGCCGGTCGTTGCCGCCGGAGACGGCCGTCGTGACGTAGATCCGGCCGCCGGCCACCACGGGCTGCGACCAGCCGCTCCCCGGGATCGCGGTTCGCCAGGCGAGATGCTGCTCGTTGCTCCAGGCGACAGGGAGGCGGGCCGCCGGGGCGTGGCCGAGGGCGGCGCCACCGCGGAACTGCGGCCAGTCGGCGGCTCCGGCGGCGGGGAGCGCGAGCGGTAGGACGCAGATGGCGGCGAGCACGAGACGCATGACGGACCTCCTGGGGATGCCCGTCAGTATCGCCGCGCCGGGCGAAATGCGGCTACCAGCGACCGCCGCGTGCCGGCAGGCCGAGCTGCGCGCGGCGCTCGTCGATCGCCCGGCGATACTCCGTGCGCCGGGCCCGCTCATCCGGCGAAGACCGGTCGATCCGGCGCTTGCTGCGGGCGTTGCGTTCATCCTCGGTCATGGACCGGCCCCGGCTGCCACCGGTCGGCGGCCCGCTGCGACCGCTCGACGCGGCCCCGGATCCACCCGCCAGCGGCGCTCCGGCCGGCGGCGCGGACCGCTGGCTTTCCCGCGCGGCCCGCGCCGCCTCGCGGGCTTTGCGCCGATCTTCCTCGGCCTTGATGCGGCGGTCGAGCTCCGCCTGCCGCCGTTCCGGGGGCAGATTGAAATAGGAATCCAACTCGGCTTGTTCACGGGCGGCGAGCAGGCGGCCGACGTCTTGGTTCGCCTGGCGACGCAGGTCGGGAGGCAGGTTGCGCACGCGGTCGAGGACGACGGCGAAGCCCGGGGAATCGGATGCCAGCGGCACCTCGTTGCGGGCGACCTTGCGGAGTTCCGCGATCTCGCTGTCAACCAAACCGCGGATCTCCAGCACATCGCCGGGCACGCTGAAGAAGCCGAGGAGCCAGGCAAGCAGCAGCGCGAGGAGGGCCACGAGGATCAGGCCGATCACGATGCGGCGCACCACACCGCCGGACGACCGCCCGCCCCCGCGTTCGCGAACGAGGTCGGCAAGGGCGCGGCGGCGATCGGAGGCGGCGGTCGACATCACCGTGCGGTTCCTGGTTGTCCGTGGAAAAAGCCCTCCATGGCCTTTTTCCACTTGATCGACCGGAGGAAACACCGAGTGTTTCCTCCGGTCGATGGCCATCGCATCCTGCTTGGGAAGACTTGTTCCAAAGCCTGCCAGCGGCCGTTCGAGTGTACTGCCCGATCGCGGTCTGCGACGGCCGGAGATCGCCGCCTCAGAAACGGGAAACGCCGGATCGGGACACAAGGTGCGGACGTCCGGCAGCCCGCGGACCCTCGCGCATCGAGACCGGGTGTCCCATGGGGTGCCCGCGGGGCACGCCCGAGGCCCGCCGAAGGTCGCGGTCCGGGGCCGGCCGGTGGGCGTAGCATGCCGCCCCGGGGTTCGCGAGTCGTGTCATGCCTGTGCCATGTCCGTACCCCGCAGGGAGGCGGTCGATTTCCAGCCTCCTGACGGGGGTGCTGCTGGCGGCGGCGACCGCCGTGGCCGACGACGAGGTCGCGGCGCCGCGCTGCGTGGTCGTGGACGTGTTCGCGAGCGAGCGGGATGACGGCGGCGATGCCGCGATCCGGGGCGTCGAGGAGTTCGTCGCCGGCCGCCGCGGCATGGTCGTGGTCCGCCGCTTCCTCGACGCCAGCGACCGCGACCGCGAAGCCCTGGCCGGCCTCGCGGCCCGGCATGGGTTCGATCCGGGGCGGCCGCCGGTCTTTGCGGCCTGCGGCGCGGCGATCGCCGGTGTCCGCGAGCCCGAGGCCGTCGTCGCGCGGCTGCGGTCGGCGGTCCAGTTCGAGGTCTTCGTGCGCGAGGGCTGCGGACGGTGCACGCGGGCCAAGGCCTGGCTGGCGGGCGTGCGGGAGCGGTATCCGGGCCTGGAGATCGCCCTCTGTGATCTGACTCACGACCCCGGCGCGCGGGCCCTGCTCGCGGAGCTCGTCCGTGTGCACAAGGTCGCGGCCGCCAGCGTGCCGGTGTTTCACTTCGGCGGCCGGCTGGAGGTGGGCTTCGATCGTGCGGAGACCACCGGCCGGCGGCTGGAGGCGATCTTCGACGGCTGGACATGCCCCTGTCCGGCGAAAGTCGACGGCAGCGACGACGACGCCTTCGCCGTCGAGTCGGACCGGGCCGAGACCGCGATCGATCTGCCGTTCCTCGGCCGGGTCGATCCGGCGACGCTGGGCATGCCGGTGTTCACGGTCGCGGTCGGCCTCGTGGACGGCTTCAATCCCTGCGCGATGTGGGTGCTGCTGCTGCTCCTCGCGGTGCTCGTGAACCTCCAGGACCGGACACGCATGCTCGCCATCGCGGGCACGTTCGTGGTCGTCAGCGGTGCCGCCTACTTCGCCTTCATGGCGGCCTGGCTCAACGTGTTCGCGTGGATCGGCTACCTGCGGCCGGTGCAGGTCGTGCTGGGCCTGACGGCGGTGGCCATCGGGCTCGTGCATGTCAAGGACTTCTGCGCCGGCGGCGGCCCCGGGCTCTCGATTCCGGCGGCGGCGAAGCCGGGCATCTACGCCCGCATCCGGCAGGTCGTGACCGCCGAGAACCTGCCCGCGGCGCTCGCGGCCGCGTTCACGCTCGCGGTCCTCGTGAACGTCGTGGAGCTGCTGTGCACCGCCGGCCTGCCGGCGCTGTACACCAACGTGCTCGCCCAACGCGGCTGCGGCCCCGGCGCCCGCTACGGCTACCTCGGCCTGTACATCGCCGCCTACATGTTCGACGACGCCATCATGGTGGGGATCGCCGTGGCCACGCTGTCGCGACTCAAGCTCCAGGAGGCGGGCGGCCGCTGGCTCAAGCTCGTCAGCGGAGCCGTGATCCTCGGCCTCGGCCTCGTGATGCTCCTGCGGCCCGCCTGGCTGGAGTGAGCGGGCGGTCAGGCGGCCCGGCGGTGGGCGACCTCGGGGAACGCCTCGCTGTGGGCGTGCCCGGTGCGGGAGCGGATCCGCAGCGCCGCCAGCAGGCGGCGGCGGACCGTTCGGAAGGGCACGGCCACGCAGCGATGGGCCCGGATCCACCAGGGCCGCATGCGGTGCATGTCATCGAGCGAGAGGCCGACCTGGTCGGGGCGGTGCTTCACGCGGTGCTTGAGCAGATGGTACTCGTCGCAGCGTTGCAGCAGCCGCAAGAGCCCGCCCAGGAGAAAGGCGGACACGCCGCCGGCCGGCACCCCGAACGAGATCTGGTAGTCGATGAGGTGCGGCCGGCCCGCGTCGTCGACGAGCAGATTCTCCCGCTTGTGGAGGTCGACGTGGGCGACGCCGCGGCGGTGGACCGCCGCGAGGATCGCGGTCAGCGTGGGGAAGAAGCGGTCGTCGACCTGTTCCCCCTCGGCGAGCGCATGGCCCGCGATCCACTCGTGGGCCACCGCATTGGGCAGCGGCCGCCCATCGACGGAGACCGCGCCGAGCGAGACGGGAATCCCCTGGATGCCGACCAGCCGGACCATGAACCACTGCTCGCGGGCGGCGAGCAGACGGCCCAGCCAGCGCATCGGCAGCAGGCCGATCGCCTGCGTGCGGTTGAACTTGCACTTCGCCGTGCGGCGCGGCGAGCGGTAGACGGCCGTGGCGGCCCACGAGTCGTGCTTCAGCGTCTCGACGTGGTGAAACGTCTCGCCGTCGAGTTCGATGCGTGCCGGCGGCTCCGCGTGGCCGAGCGCCCGGAGGACGGCGGGACGGGGCCGCGTGTGGCCGTGGGCTTCGGGGCCGGCGATCGACACCATTCCAATGCTCACGGGCGTTCCTCCGCCAAGCCGCCGATGGCGCGGCCGACGCCCGCACCCCACAGGCAGACCATCGGCCCGGACGGCAGTCAAACCTTCGTGGCCGTGCCGGCTGGAGAAAATGTCGCGGCCTGCCTCGCCCGTCCGCGCGACCGGAAAGCATCGCGCAGCGGCCGCCGTTTGCCCGGCTTGCCGGCCCGGATCAGGCCCGCTGCGCCCGCCGGCCGCGGACGCCGGCGGCGAGCCGCTCCAGCAGCCCCACGGTTTCGTCCCAGCCCAGGCAGCCGTCGGTGATCGACTGGCCGTAGACCAGCGGCCGATCGGTCGCGAAGTCCTGTCGGCCGCCGACGAGATGGCTTTCCACCATCACGCCGACGACCCGCCGCTCGCCGGTTTCGAGTTGGGTGGCGATCGCGTCGGCGACCGTCGTCTGCCGCTCCGGCTGCTTGCTGGAATTGCCGTGCGAGGCGTCGATCATGAGCCGCTCGGGCAGGCCGTGCCGCGCGAGTTCCGTGCAGGCGGCCGCGACGCTGGCCGCGTCGTAGTTGGGCGCCTTGCCGCCGCGGAGGATGATGTGGCAGTCGTCGTTGCCCTTCGTGGCCACGATCGCGGTGTGGCCGGCCTTCGTCACCGACAGGAAGTGGTGCGGCTGCCGCGCGGCCTGGAGCGCCTCGGCCGCGATCCGCACGTTGCCGTCGGTGCCGTTCTTGAAGCCCACGGGGCAGGAGAGGCCGGAGGCCAGTTCACGGTGCACCTGGCTCTCGGTGGTGCGGGCGCCGATCGCCCCCCAGGAGACCAGATCGGCGATGTACTGCGGCATGATCATGTCGAGAAACTCGCAGCCGGCCGGCAGGCCGAGGGCGTTGATCTCGGTGAGCAGTTCCCGGGCCATGCGCAGGCCGTGGTTGATGCGGAACGTGCCGGTCAGGTCGGGGTCGTTGACGAGTCCCTTCCAGCCGACGGTCGTCCGCGGCTTCTCGAAGTAGACCCGCATCACGATCTCGAGGTCGGCCCCGAGCCGATCCCGCTCCGCCCGCAGCCGCCGGGCGTATTCCAGCGCCGCCGCGGGATCGTGGATCGAGCACGGGCCGATGACGACGATCAGCCGGTCATCCGCGCCCGCGAGGATCGCGTGCAGGGCGGTGCGGCAGGCGGTGACCAGATCGCCGAGGGGCGGCGTGCACGGGAACTCGCGGATCAGGTGGGCGGGAGGCAGAAGCTCCTTGATCTCTGCGATCCGCAGGTCGTCGGTGGAGGCGGGCATCAGCAACGCGGCAGGGGAGGGCGGGGCGGAAGTCCCGCATTGTAGCCGGCGGTGAGGCCGTGCGGGCGGGTCAGGTGGCCAGGCCGCGGACTGTGGCCGCCGTGCGGCGTTCTCCGCCGGGAGCGCGGTTCCACGACTCCCCGAGCTTGAGGAGCGCGGCTCGCATCCGGCTCTTCACCGTGCCCACGGGAACGCCGATCCGCGTGGCCGCCTCGCGATACTTCATTCCCTGCTGGTAGACGAGCTCGACGACAAGCCGCTGGGGGGCGGTGAGTGCGTCGATGGCCGATCGCATCTCCTGCCGCGATTCTTCCGCCGCGGCCTGATCGTCGGCCGTGCCGTCGCGAGACGCCAGGGCCGTCACGAAGGCGTGCCCCTCGTCGTCGCCCCGCCGCCGATCGAGTTCGACCATCCGGTGCCGGCGGTTGCGGCGCTGGGCGTCGATCGCCTGATGCGTGGCGATGGCGTACAGCCAGGGGCGGAACCGGCGACCGTCTTCGAAGGCATTCCGCTTCAGGTGCACCTGGAGGAACGTGGCCTGGAAGACGTCTTCCGCCATCTCCGCGCTGTGGAGATACCGGCGCAGGTAGCCGAACAGGTCGCGCTCGTAGCGATGGACCAGCGCCTCGAAGGCGGCAGTGTCGCCGGACCGCTGGAAGCGGCGGATGAGTTCCTCGTCCGTGTCCTCGTCGAGGCGGGCGGCGGCGATCATGGTGGGATCTCCTGTGGCCATCCCTGGCGGCCGCGGCCGCGCGTCTTCGCGACCGCCGGCGACCGGTCGCCGGATCTCTCGGGCATATGCCGTGCCGAAACCGCGTGCGCCGCGAAAATGCGGCACGGCCGACGAAAGTCGGGAAAAAATCGCCTGACCATCCGCTCCGCCTTGGAGGCGATGGAGCATTTTGCAGCGCTGGTTTGCAAAACAGGGCGTTCCGCCACCGGGCGGCGCCAGACGACCGGCGAGATTCGTAGACTCGTCACCATCATGTCGATCCCCGCCCCCACGCCGCCGGCGTCACCGCCGTCCGAACGGGCCGAAAACCCCGGCTACCGCACCGGCCAGCTGATCACCTGCCTGGGGAACAAGCGGGCCCTGCTGCCGCACATCGACGCGGTGGTCGCGGGCATTCGGCGGCGGCTCGGCAACCGTCGCCTCCGGTGTCTCGACGCGTTCAGCGGTTCGGGCGCCGTGTCGCGGCTGCTCAAGGGGCATGCCGAGGAACTCGTGAGCAATGACCAGGAGGACTACGCCGCCGTCCTCGGCCGCTGCCATCTGGCGAACCGGCGGGAAGTGGACGAGCGGACCCTCGCGGACTGCGTCGCCGAGCTCAATGCCCGCGTGGACCGCGGCGGGTTTCCGCCGGGCTTCATCGAGGAGCTCTACGCCCCCCGGGACGAGGCCTGCATCGGGCGGGACGAGCGGGTCTTCTACACGCGCCGCAACGCCCGACGGATCGACGACTATCGCCGCCTGATCGATGCGGCACCGGCCGCCTGTCGCGACCTGCTCCTGGGGCCGCTGTTGAGCGCGGCCTCGATTCACGCCAACACCGCGGGCGTGTTCAAGGGTTTCTATAAGAACCGCGCGACCGGGATCGGCCAGTTCGGGGGCACCGGCGGCGATGCGCTGGCGCGGATTCGTGGCACGATCGAGCTGGCGATGCCCGTGTTGAGCGTGTTCGACTGCCCATGCACGGTCATGCAGCGCGACGCCAACGAGGCGGTGCGGCTCGTTCGCGGGCTCGACCTGGCCTATTTCGATCCGCCCTACAACCAGCATCCGTACGGGTCGAACTACTTCATGCTCAACCTGATCGTGCACTATCGCCGCCCGGAGCGGATCAGCCGGGTGTCGGGGATTCCCGCCGATTGGCGGCGGTCGGGCTACAACGTGCGAGCCCGAGCGGGCGCGTTGCTGACAGATCTGGTGCGGCACACCGACGCGGCCTTCCTGCTCGTGTCGTTCAACGACGAGGGCTTCCTGACGCCGGCGGAGATGCACGACATCCTCGGCCGGGAAGGGGCCGTCGAGGTGGTCGAGATTCCCTACGCCACGTTTCGCGGCAGCCGCAACCTGCGGAGCCGGTCGCCGCGGGTGACGGAGCGGCTGTTTCTGGTCGAGCGGTGAGGGGCGGAGGGGAGCCTGCCTCGAGCGGCGGAGCGAGTTGCTCTCCGAGGCGGGCTGGATCATGCCTGTCCGATTGGTTTTCGCTTGATTTCGGTTTTATCCTGCTCGGAGGCGGCAGCGGGCTACCATGCTGGGGGATTCGTTGGCCCCTCCCGTTCGCTTGGATGCCTCCCGTGTCACAGGCAGTGCCGTCCGTCGCCCCCGCCTGGATGGGCCGCTGGCTGGTGGCGGCCGGCGTCTACAACCTCGCCTGGGGCGGCCTCACGGTGCTCGTGCCCGGCTGGCTGTTCGATCTCACCGGCATGGAGCGGCCGAATTACCCCTTCATCTGGCAGTGCGTGGGGATGATCGTCGGCGTCTATGGCATCGGCTACCTGGCCGCCGCGGGCGATCCGTTTCGGCACTGGCCGATCGTGCTCGTGGGTTTTCTGGGCAAGATCTTCGGGCCGCTCGGGTATGCCATGGGCGTGCTCGACGGCACGGTGCCGCCCGCGTTCGGCGTCACGCTGCCCACGAACGATCTCATCTGGTGGGTGCCCTTCGGCCTGATCCTGTACGGCGCCTTCCGTGCGAACACCGACACGGCGGCCGTCGGCCCCGCCGCCGACCTCGACGCGGCCCTCGCGGCCGCCCGCACCCAGACCGGGGCGACGCTGGCGGACTTGTCGCGGCAGTCGCCGGTGCTGCTGCTCCTCCTGCGGCACAGCGGATGCGTCTTCTGTCGGGAGGCGATCGCAGACGCGGCCGCGGCCCTGCCGCAGATCGAGGCCGCCGGGGCGCGGCTCGTGCTCGTCCATCAGGGAAGCGACGCCGACCTGCGACCGCTGCTCGAGCGGTATGGCATCGCCGGGGTCGATCGTGTCAGCGACCCCACCAAGGCGGTTTACCGGGCCCTCGACCTGCCGCGCGGCTCCCTCGGTCAACTGTTCGGCCCGCCGGTGTGGGGCCGGGGGCTCGCCGCGGTGCGGGCGGGCCACGGCATCGGCCCGCTCGTCGGCGACGGGTTCCAGATGCCCGGCGCGTTTTTGCTGCGCGACGGTCGCATCGTCGCCGCCTACCGCCATCGGCACGCGGCCGATCGCCCCGATTGCGGCGCCTTGGCCTGCGGCACGTCGCGGCCGCTGCCCGCCGCGGGGGCCGCGTCGTGACCGTGACCGATCTCCTCCTCATGGCCCAGGCTGTCGCCTCGGGGGCGATGTGCGGCCTGATCTGGTTCGTGCAGGTCGTGCACTATCCGCTCTTCGCCCGTGTGACCGGGGCGGGCGATCGTGAGTATGCGGCCGAGCACCAGCGACGCACGGCATGGGTCGTGATTCCGTTCATGCTCGTGGAGGGCGCGGTGGCGGCGCTGCTGGCCATCACGCCGCCGTCGGGGATCCCGCGGGCCGCCGCCGGCGCGGGCCTCGGGCTCGTGATGCTCGTGTGGGCGAGCACGGCGGCGGTGCAGATGCCGCTCCATGGGCGGCTCGGCCGCGAAGGTCACGTGCCCGCGGCGGTGGCCGCCCTGGTGCGGTCGAACTGGCCGCGGACGGTGCTCTGGACGGCGCGGGCCCTGCTCGCCGTATGGATGCTGCGGGCCGGCTCGGTCCCCTGCGGCGATGGTTGTCTCTAGCTGTGCGTGGACAAAGCCTTCCATGGCTTTTGTCCACTTGGCCGACCGGTGGATTCGCAGACCTCGGCGCAGCCGAGGCAACGCCAAGGGTTTCCGCGGTCGGCATTCCCCGCATCCTGCTCGGGCAGACTTGTTCCACAGTCTGCCCGCGGCCCACGTCCTCGGCCAGGCGGCGGCTCTTTTGCGGGGCAGGGGCAGCGGGCCCTCCCCCGGGCCGGCCGGCGGGCTACAACGCAGACATGACCGCCACCGCCACGCCCCCTGCGACCACCTCCCGCCCGGGCATCGATCTCGGCGACTGCCGCACGCGGCTCGTAGGCCACCCCATCTACCGCCTCGTCGATGGCCCTGATCGGCTGCGACGGTTCATGGAACACCACATTTTCGCGGTCTGGGACTTTCAAAGCCTGCTCAAGGCCCTGCAGCAGCGGCTCACCTGCACGGCGATCCCCTGGGTGCCCAGCGCGGATCCCGAGGCCCGCCGGCTCGTCAACGAGATCGTGCTTGACGAGGAGTCGGACGAACTCCCCGACGGTGGCCACGCCAGTCACTTCGAGCTCTACCTCGCCGCCATGGTCCGGGCCGGCGCCGACACCGGCCCGATTACCCGGCTGCTCGACGCGCTGCGCGGTGGGGAGCCGCTCGGCGGGGCGCTCGCCACCTGCGGCGGCCCGCCCGCCGCCCTGGAGTTCGTCCGGCGGTCGTTCGCCATCATCGACTGTGGCGAAACGCATCGCATCGTGGCCGCCTTCACCTATGGCCGCGAGGACGTGATCCCCGACATGTTCCGCGGTCTCGTCACGGGGCTGGCGGCCGGCGATCCCGCCTGGGGGCCGTTCCGCTTCTACCTCGAGCGGCACATCGCCCACGACGACGAGCAGCACGCCCCCGTCTGCCGGCGGATCATGGCCCGGCTGTGCGGCGACGACGCCGCCAAGTGGGCCGCTGCCTCCTCCACGGCCCGTGAATGCCTGGAGTCGCGGATCGCCCTCTGGGACGCGATCGCGGCCAGGTTGCGGAGCGGCGGCCTCTGACCGTCGTGCCCGGCTGCCGGGAAGCCCGCAGCGTACGATGAAGGAATGCGGGTCGATCCACCGGAAAACGATCCGCATTCCCTCGGCTCGGGCTTCGAGGGCACGGGATCGCCGCGCCCGAGGCAGCGCGGCCGCCGCCGGTCACCGCTCGACCTGAAACAGCCGCTCCGTCACCCGCGGCGACCGGCCGCCATTGACCAGGCTCTCCGTTGCTTTGCGGGCACACGGCACCGGGGCACCACCGTCCGGTGACGCGCGGCGTCAGTGGGTCGCGGCTGCCTCGGGCTCGAACCAGCGGTAGATCGCCGGCAGCACCAGGAGCGTGAGGATCGTGCAGGTGATCAGGCCGCCGATCACGACCGTGGCCAGCGGTCGCTGGACCTCGGCGCCGGCGCTGCCCGACACGGCCATGGGCACGAAGCCCAGGGCGCCGCAGGCGGCGGTCATGAGCACCGGCCGGAGCCGGTCGAGGGAGCCTTCCGTCACGGCCGCCCGCTGATCCCTGCCCAGGTGGCGGAGGTGCCGGATGTGCTCGATGAGCACCACGCCGTTCATCACGGCGATGCCGAACAGCGCGATGAAGCCCACGCCCGCCGAGATCGAAAACGGCATCCCCCGGAGCCAGAGCGCGAAGATGCCCCCGGTGGCCGCGATCGGCACGTTCAGGGAGATGAGCATCGTCAGGCTCACGGAGTTGAAGGTCACGTAAAGCAGCGCGCAGATGAGGAACAGGGCGACGGGCACGGCGATCATCAGCCGCCGGCTCGCCCGCTGGAGGTTCTCGAACTGGCCGCCCCAGGTGAGGGTGTAGCCGGCGGGCAGCTGCACCTGCTCCGCGACGGTCCGCTGGGCGTCCGCCACGAAGCCGGCGAGATCGCGGCCGCGGACGTTGCACTGGATGAGGAGGCGGCGGCGGATCGCGTGCCGGCTGATCTCGCTGGGGCCGTCCTCGATGACGATGTCGGCGAGTTGCGAGATCGGGATCTGCCGGCCGCGGGGGTCGTCGATCTTGAGCTGGCGCAGCCGCTCGACGTCCGCCCGCCAGGCCGGGGCCAGCCGCACCTGCATCGGAAACCGCCGCTGCCCCTCGAACACCTCGCCGACGCCCCGGCCGCCGATCACGCTCACGGCGTCGAGCACGGCCTTGGCGTTGATGCCATACCGGGCGATCGCATCACGGCGGACGATGACCCGCACGGAGGGCAGGCCCGCGATCTGCTGGGCCTGCACGTCGGCGGCGCCCGGCACCTTGTTGAGGGCCCGCACGATCTTGTCGCCCTCGGCCTTGAGGACGCCGAGATCGTCGCCATACAGGCTCAAGCCCACGTCGGAGCGGACGCCGGCCACGAGCTCCTGGACCCGCAGCTCGATGGGCTGGGTGAACCCGTAGGCGTTGCTCGGCACCTCGGCCTCGAGCGCCGCCTGCATGTCGGCCACGAGCCGGGCCTTGTCGACCGCCGCGCCGGCGGCATGCCCGCCGCCGTGCGCCGACTTGAGCCGCACGAGGATGTCGGTCTGGTGCACGCCCATCGGGTCGTTGGCGATCTCCGGGCGGCCGGTCTTGGAGACCACGCTCTCGACCTGCGGGAACTTCAGCAGGGTCCGCTCCATGGCCTTGGTCATCTCCAGCGACGTCTCGAGCGACACGCTCGGGAGCCGCACCGCCTGGATGGCGATGTCGCCCTCGTCGAGCTTGGGCACGAACTCCAGCCCGAAGTCCGATGCCACCAAAACGCTGACGGCGAAGACCGCGGCCGCCGCCGAGATCATCGGCACCGGGTGCCCGAGTGCGACGCGGAGCAGCGGCTCGTAGGCCCGCTTCAGACCGCGGACGAGGTACGTGTCGCCGGCAGTCACGCGGCGGGCGAGGAACAGCGACGCCATCACGGGCATGACGGTGACGGACAGGATCAGGGCGGCCGTCAGGGCCGACATGAACGTGAAGGCCATCGGCCTGAACATCTTGCCCTCCACCCCCTCCAGGCTGAGGATCGGGATGAAGACGATGATCACGATCAGGCCGGCGAACAGGATCGGCGTGCCGACCTCCTGCGCCGACTGCTTGAACACCGCCTTGGGCACGCCGCCCTGGCCGTTCTCCCGCCGCCAGGCGCCGGCCGCCCGCACGGCGTTCTCGATCATCACGACCGCGCCGTCCACGATGACGCCGAAGTCCACCGCGCCGAGGCTCATCAGGTTGGCCGAGACGCCGGCCACCTGCATGGCGATCAGGGCGGCCATCGCCGACAGGGGAATGGCGGCCGCCACGATCAGGCCGGCCCGCACGTCGCCGAGGAGGAGGAACAGCATGATGATCACGAGCAGCACGCCGATGCCGATGTTCTCGGCGATGGTGTGGATCGTCTTCGTGACGAGCTCGGTGCGGTCGTAGAACGTGTCGATGAACACGCCGTCGGGCAGGGTGGCGGCGATCGTCTCGATCTTCGCCTTGACGTCGGCCACGACCTGCCGCGAGTTGCCCCCCATGAGCATCATCACCATGCCCGTGACTGCCTCGCGGTCGCCGTCGCGGGTGACGGCGCCCTGGCGGAGCATCGGGGCGAACCGCACGGTGCCGATGTCGGCGACGCGGATCGGCGTGCCGTCGCTGCGGCTGTCGAGGACGATGGTGCGGATGTCGTCGAGGCTGCCGACGAGGCCTTCCCCGCGGATCAGCCGCTGCTCGGCGCCGTGCATGATCGCGCCGCCGCCGGCGTTGCCGTTGTTCTCCTCCAGCGCCGCGAAGACGCGGCTCAACGAGATGCCGTAGTTGAGCAGTTTGTCGGGGTCGATCTGGATCTCGTAGGTCTTCAGCTCGCCCCCGAACGTGTTGACCTCGATGACGCCGGGCACGCTGCGGAGCTGGAAGGCGATCTGCCAGTCGAGGATCGTCCGCAGGTCCATCAGGTCGTAGTCATGGCCGGGACGGGCGCGGACCTCGAACTGGTAGATCTCGCTCATGCCCGTGGCGATGGGCCCCATCTGTGGGTCGCCCATGCCGGGGGGGATGTTTTCGCGGGCCATCTGCAGCCGCTCGTTGACGAGGTTGCGGGCCCAATAGACGTCGGTGCCCTCCTGGAAGGCGACGGTCACGGCCGAGAGGCCGAAGCGGCTGATGGAGCGAATCTCCTCCACGGCGGGCAGGCCGCTCATCGCGTTCTCGACGGGAAAGGTGATGAACTGCTCGACCTCCACCGGGGCCAGCGCCGGCGACGTGGTCAGCACCTGCACCTGCACGTTGGTGAGGTCGGGAACGGCGTCGAGCGGCAGGCTGGAGGCGGCGAGGCAGCCGACGCCCAAGAGCACGATCGCCAGCAGCATGACGACGAACCGGTTGTCGAGGGACCAGGCGATGATGGCGGAGACCATGACGTTTAGTTCCGTGTGGCGGGGTGGGAAGGCGTGCTGACCGGGGGCGTGATCATTCGGCGAGCAGGTCCGCGAGCATCCGCGACTTGAGGGCGAAGCCGCCGGTGACGACGACCCGATCTCCGGCCGCCAGCCCGGCGAGGATCTCGACGTTCTGGGCGTTGCGCCGGCCGAGTTTCACGTCGCGACGCTCGAAGGACTCGTCGCCCACGTGCAGGAACACGAAGCCCCGGCCCTCGTGCTCTTGGATCGCCGTGAGTGGCACCTGGAGGGCGGTCGCCTGGGCCGGCGCCGGCAGTTCCACCGTCACGAACATGCCCGGCTTGAGCAGCCGGTCGGCGTTGTCGGCGACGGCCCGGAGCGCGATCGTGCGGGTCGCGCTGTCCACGATGTCGCCCGTGTAGAAGATCCGCGCCGCGAACACCCGGTCGGGCCAGGCTGCGCTGCGGAAGGTCACGGATTGGTTCGCAGCCCGCTGCAGCAGGCGGAGATGCTCCTCGTAGACGTCGGCCGTGAGCCAGACGGTCGTCAGGTCGGCCACGCCCAGAATCTGGTTGGTCGGACCGACGTGCTCGAGCAGGGCCACGTCCTTGGAGATCACGGTGCCGGCGAACGGGGCGTGGATCGGGCAGTGGGCCAGGGCCTCGCCCTGCTGCGGGTCGATGGTCGCGATCGCCGCCCTGTCGAAGCCCAGGATCTCGAGGGCGGTCTCATCCACCGCCACGCGGGTCTGCAGCTCTTGCACGGCCTGCGCCGACATGACCGCCGTCTGCCTGGCGTCCTGCTCGATCTGCTCGAGGAGCGATTGCAGGGTGGCGCGGGCCGTCGTCCAGGCGGCTTCGGCCTCGAAAATCTGTCGGGCGGCGACGATGCCCTGGTCCTGGAGCGGCGTCAGGCGGTCCAGATTCTTGCGGGCCGTGGCATGCGCGATGTAGGCCGTCATGAGCTGGTCGCGATACTCGCCCAACGGGCGGTTTCGCATCTGCGTCTCGACCTCTTCGACCGGCGTGTTCGCCCGCAGCAGTTGGATCATCGCCTGGGTGTTGGTCGCGACCGACTGCGTCCAGGTGTCCTTCCGCCGGGCGAATCCCAGCTGGAGGCGGTCCTGGGCGAGGTGCAGCATGGCCTGCCCGACTTCGCGGCTCTGGATGATCGCCATCTCCTGGCCTTTCTTCACGGCATCACCGAGGCCGACGTCGACTGCGGCGACACGGCCTTCGACGAGCGGGTAGATGTGGGCGACGCGGTCCTCGTTGAGGGTGATCTTGCCGGTCAGCGTCGTCGCCTGTTCGAGGACGCCGACCGCGGCCGGCTGGATGTCGATGGCCGCCGCCCGCCACGAGCCGCGCGGGAGGGTGATCGCCGCCGCGGTCGGCGGGGCCGCCGCGGTCGCGGCTTCCTCGTCCGGCGTCGTGTCGGCATGGGACGCCGGCGCCGCCGCGTTCCGGGGCCGAAGGGCGAGCCACGAGCCGCCCGCTGCGGCGGCCGCGAGGGCCGCGAGCAACACGGGCAGAAGACGACGCACGGTGGAAGCGGAAGACGATGAGGAAGCCATGTGCAACTCCACGGAGGGAAACCCACGGATGCGGTAGACGTGCAAGGACAGGTTCGCGCCGGCCGCGGCAACAGCGAGAATCTGCAAGACCGCGCAGCGGCGACGCTTGCCGCCCCCGAAGCCGCGCTCGACGCAAGTCGGAACCGCTCTAACAGCGGAGCACGCCCAGCCGCACGGGCAGCGGCAAGTGGGCCGCGAAGTCCATGAAGAAGCCGCCCGGCCGTCGCCCCACGCCGGGTCGCGGGCAGGCGAACGGCAGCCGGGCTGCGGTGAAAACGTCATCGGCGGGATGGGATTGGGCCGCTGCCTGGAGCCGAATGCAGGCGTCCCACGCGGCGAGTTCGAGCGCCGTCACGCCTGGCTGACGCCCGCGATCCGGCCCACCGGGCGCTTCTTCATCCGCGTCGGGGAAGGCGAAGTGCACGTGCCAGCCGAGGGCACGCGGCGCCAGCGGATCGACGGTGGCGTGGTGCTTCCGCAGGTGCGCGGAGAGCCAGGTCGCGGACTCCGCCGACGCAGATGCCAGCGTGCCGTGGTTGTGCCAGAACGGCAGCGGCGCCTGCCACGCGGCGACGACAAGCAAACACCGCAGCACCCGCGACCAGGGCCGGGAATGCACGCGTTGCAGGCTGCCGACCATGATTGGCTTCACCGCGAATCAGGCCATCGATCACTACCGTCAAACGTATTGTCGCGGCGGAGGCGCCGTCAAGTTTCCGCGTGCCGGTCTACTTGGCGCGATAGAACCAGTCGAAGGCACGGTCGTGCAGGCGGTGCATCCTCGGCAGCGGCCCGCCGTCGTGCGTGCCCGTGCGGGGCTGGCATGGACCACGGTAGATCGGTCCGCACGTCGGTGCCCCCGGCTTCCCGATCAGGTCGAAGGGTTGTGGCGGGTTGGCGGGGTGGCACGGCGGCGGCGGGACGCACGGCGGAAGCAGCCGGGGCTCGCCGCAAGCATGCAGCGGCTCGATGCCCGCCTGCCAGTCGGCCGGAGAGTCCGTTCGCGGCGGCAGCATGCCGGCGATCCGTGCCATCGCGTTCCGGCTCGGTACGTCCGTGCCGGGCGGTAGGCCGCCGGCCCGCGGATCGGGCATCCGTGGTGCGGGGGCATCGGCAGCGGGTGCCTCCGGCGGCGGCGCAGAATCCTGACCGGCGGCAGCGCCGAGCCACAGCGTGCCGGCGACCAGGACGGCAAGCGGAATCCGGACGGTCGAGCAGGTGGCGGGAGCGTGCATGTTCGTGGGCATGTCAGGGGGCGGGAAGAGGTTGAATGGGTTCGGGTGCGGCCGCCGCGGGGGCGGGCACCAGCGGCAGGGGCGGCTGGTTGGGATCGCGGCCGACACGACGACCGTCGTCACCCAGTTCCATGCGGAAGTCCGCCGGCGTGGCGGCCGGAGCATCGAGCGTCGGTGGAAAGACCTCCAGCTGCAGCAGGTCCGCCACGGCGACCGCGCCGGTCCAGCGGTCCGCCTGCGACTCGACGAACGCCAGTTCGGTCTCCGTCAGGATCCGCTGCGCCTGCAGCAGGCTCAAGAACGTCACTTCGCCCCGGGCATAGAGCTGTTGCGTCAGCTGCACGGTCTGTCGGGCCTTGGGGAGGATGAACTCTTCGTACCACGACACGAGCCGTTGGGCGGTGCGATAGTTGGCCATGATCTGGGCCGTTTGTGTCGCCAGATCGAGTTCGATGGTCCGAAGGTTGGCCCGCGAGGAGGCGATGTCGGCGCGGGCGGAGCGAATGTTGCCCTGATTGCGATCGAACAGCGGCACCTCGACCATGACCTGCAGCAGCCCCTGATCCTGCGGCGGGAAATCGACCTGCCGCTGGTAGCCGCCCAGCACGTTCACGTTCGGGATCGGCTCCACGACCGACCGTTCCAGGGCCCATTGGGCCCGTGCGACGTCGGCTTCCGCGGCCCGCGGCAGGGCGTTGCGCTGCACGACAGCCTCCTGCAGCATCTTGAGGTCGAAGGCAGGCAGTTGCCGGAACAGGTCCGCCTCGATTTCGCCGACGTCGGCCCGCGGCAGCCCGACGGCGGCCGCCAGCTGCCGCCGGCCCGTCTCGATGAACACCGCCGAGTTCAAGAGCCGCACTTCGGCGCGGTCCCGTTCGATGCTCCAGAAGAGGACGTCGGCCTTGGTGCCCTCGCCGGCCTTTGCCAGTTCGTTGCCGATGTCATACGACCGCTTCGCGATGTCGAGCAGTTGCGTGTAGATCTCGACGCGCCGCTGCGAGACGAGCAGGACGTAGAACGACTGCCGCACGTCTCGGAGCACGTCGAAGCGGGCGCGGATCAGGTCATATTCCGCCTTTTGCACCTCCCGGAGCGCGGCCTGTTGGGCGAGCCGCAGCTTGCCCGCCGTGACGATGTCTTGGGCGGCGAAGCCGTTCCACTGGCTGTTCGCCCCCGCGATCTGCGGTGATCCCGCCGCGAGCGTCGGGTTGGGGTAGAGACGGGCCTGGACCGCCTTGCCGCGGGCCGCCTCGACGGCGGCCCGGGCTGCGCGGAGCTTCGGGTGGCTGCGCTCGGCGAGCGCGACGAACTCGTCCAACGTGCTGGGGGACGGGCCTTGTGGAGCGTCCGTGGAATAGTCGCCGAGCGGTCGGCCGGGATCACCGAGGCGGGTCGGCGTGGCCGGTGTCGTCCAGGTCGCGGTGTCCGCCGCCCATCCCGACTGCGGAGCGATCGCGATGGCGACGGTCGCCACGGCAATCCATCCCAGGAGCGGGCCTCGTCGTTCGGAAACCATTCTGGTGATCATCATGGGGTGGTGTCGCGCGGTGTGAAATGTGTCCGCCGCTGCAACATCGGCCAGGAGCCCGGGCTGCGGCCATGCAACCGCAATAAATTGCCGGACAGGAAGCGTCGCGAAGACGGGGCGGGGGCAGCCCTCGGGCAGGCAGCCGCGGCCGCGGCGTTCGGGAGAGATGGGCAATCCGCCTGCTCGGGGTGCCGCTGCCGTCAGGTCTGGCCCGCGCTGTGGAGTCAGGCGAGCGTCCGCATGCCCGGCTCTTCCATGAACGCGTAGCACACCATGTGGAGGATGTGCATCTGCACGTCCTCCACGCGGCCATAGTGGGTGTCGTTCACGACGATCGCCTGGCCGGCGATCTCGGCCAGCCGGCCGCGTTTGGCGCCGACGATGGCGGCGGTCTGCAGGCCATGGCCGGTGGCCCATTCGAAGGCCCGCACGAGGTTGGGCGAGTTGCCGCTCACGCTCGCTGCGATCAGCAGGTCGCCGCTCCGCGCGTAGTTTTCGAGCTGTCGCACGAATGCGTCGTCGAAGCTGTAGTCATTCCCCAGGGCCGTGAGCCAGGCGACGTTGTCGGTCAGCGAGAGCACCCGCACCCGCCGCGGCAGTCGGTCGGAAGCCCCTTTGCCGAGGTCGGTGGCGAAGTGCGAGGCGTTGGCAGCGCTGCCGCCGTTGCCGATCGCAAAAATCTGCGCGTCCTTCAGCCACGCGGCCCGAATGCTCTGCGCCAGCCGCTCGATCTCGGCGATGGGCACGCTGTCGAGGGCCTGATGCTGGGCGGCGATGTAGTTGCGGAGCCACTGTTCCATCGAACGCTCCTGAAGGATGGTTCACGATTTCCGGACGCAGCGGGCGGCCAGCGTGACCACTCCGCCCTTCGCCGCATCTTCGTGCCGCATGCCGCGGGCCACAAGTGGGCCGCCGACACCCACCTCAAAGTGAGGGCCGCGTCCGGCCCGTTCAGCCGCGGCTGGTGCTCCGCGTGATCCCCTCCGCTCGGCCGACGCTTGCGGAAGTTCCGCGACCGAGCTATCCCTATGCTTTTGGCGTGGCGTGATTCTTCTGCCGGGAGTGCACCGATGACGAAGTGTTCAGGCCGATGGACGGGGACTGCCGTGCGATGGCCGCGGATCACCTGCGGCAGGGGAGTCCGCGGCGTTTGGAGCGGGCTGGCGTGTTTGGCTGTCGTCGTGACCGGCCCCGTGCGGGCGGCCGATCCGCCGGCCGCCGCGTTCGCCGCGCGGGAGGTGGCGCCGGGCTGGACGCTCGCGCAGATTGGCCACGGGGAGCAGCGGCGGTTCACGTCGCCGCTCCAGGCGGCCTTCGAGGGGGGGGCCTTCACGCTGCAGGCCGATTCGGGCGCCCTGTTCTTCAAGCGTTCGGACGATCCGGACGGCATCGGCTTCGTACACCAGTCGCTCGAGGGCGACGGCTCGATCACGGCCAAGGTCACGCGGTTCGAAAACTTCCACCACTGGGGCGGCGCGGGGGTGATGGTGCGGGAGGACGGCACCCCGCTGGGCCGTTACATGTGCGCCATGCTGGAGACGGCGCACGCCAAGGAGCCGCAGGCGGACGGCGGGCATGGCATGGCCGCGTCGATTCGCATGCGACGGGAGGTCGGTCCCGAGGGATTCCGCGTGCAGATGCCCGATCAGGTGAAGGCCCCCGTGTGGCTCAAGGTGGAACGGCACGGTCAACAGGTGAGCGGCTTTTACTCGCCGGACGGCAAAGAGTGGAAGTTGCTCAAGGAGGCGGACATCCCCATGGAGGCGAAGGTCCAGGTCGGGCTCACCGCCTGGAGCCGGTACGGCATCAAGGGCACGGCGACGTTCGAAGACGTCCAGGTCCGCAGCGGTCGCTGATGACCGGGCCGCCGCGTGCGGTGATCCCACCGCCTGCCGGGGCCGGAATGTCGGGCAGTTTTTCGATGATGTGAACCAACGAGACCCTCTCGAGGAGTGATGCGATCATGATGCGAAAGACCGATGTCGTGCTGATCCTTGCCATCGGACTGGCGGGTGCGATGGCGTCTCCGGTGATGGCGCAGAAGACCGCCAAGCCCCCGAAGCCGGCGCCGCCCACGGCGGCGGAGGAGTGGCCCTCGATCGAAGGCAGATGGCACGTGCTCCTGGCCCATGAGGGGGATGTCAACCTCACCGAGAAACCGGAGTATCGGAACTCCACGGTGACGATCGGCGACAAGCGGTTCGAGTGGACTGCCGCCGACGGCAAGCCGCTGCTGGCGGCCGCCACCGCCTGGAACCAGGTGGCCAGCCCGCGGTGGGAGGTGGACCTGACGCCGGAAGGCGGGGCCATGCTGCCGGGGATCGCGGTGGTGTACGACAAAGATATCCTGAAGATTTCCTGGCGGGTGAAGAACCAGGACAAGGGCCGCCCGGCCATTTTCTGCGGCAACCATGAGCAGGCCCTGCTGCTGCTCTCCCGCCAGCCGCTGGGCAAGCCGCCCGCGGGCCCGGTGAACCTGGTCGGCACGTGGCAGATGCTCACCGCCTTGGACGACTCGCTCGAAAAACTGGGGCCCGGCCCGAGCGGCGCGGTCGTGGTCTTCGAGGCCGACACGTTCGCCTGGAAGTCCAGGCCCGGAGACAAGGGCGGGCCTTACATGGGAGGCTACGCGCTCGATCACGCGACCCGTCCGACCCGGATCAAGTTCAACGTGACCTTTCCGCCCCCGGGCTCGGGCGCGACGCCGACGCCCCCCGATGGCTTCGTGCCCGGGATCGTCGAGTTCCTCGACGAAGACACCGTGCGGCTGTGCTACCGCGAGAGCGGCTGGAAAAACAGCGATCCGCCCGAGTCCCGCCAGTATCCGGAGGGGTATTACTCCGACGGCAACATCAACCTGTGGGTGTTCCGCCGGCCGAAGCCGTAGCCGGCGGCGGGCCGGACGGTCATTTGAGCCCGGGCATCCAGCTGTCAGTGGGGAAAGCCATCCATATGCCTTTCTCTCCTTGATCGGCCGCTGGAAACGCCATGACCGGGCAAGTCGTGCTTCGGAAGTCGTTGCTCCGCAAAGCCTTGCGTCGATTTCGCGGGCCTACTTGGTTTCTGGCTTGGTAACTTTTCGGGCGGCTTAGGCAATACTTGATGTATGGCAGCCAACATGAAGTTCGAGCCCCCCATTGAGGCGCTGTTCCTGAAACACGCTGTGTCGTTGCGGGGCTATCTGCTCGGGCTGCTCGCGGATCGGTCAGCCGCCGACGACGTGTTCCAGGAGGTTTTCCTCACCGTCGTCCGCCGGGCTGAGGACTTCCGACGAGACGGGGATTTTCTGGCCTGGGCCCGGGGGATCGCCCGCAACAAGGTTCGCGAGCTGTATCGCCGTCAGAAACGGTCCTTTCCCTTCGACGAACAGCTGTTGGAAGTGTTGGCCGATGCGGCCGAGGAGCACGAGCCGCGGCTTGATCGGCAGCGGGAAAGCCTGGCTCGTTGTCTCGATCGCCTGTCGCCGCGGGCTCGGCAGATCGTCGACCTGCGGTATGCGGAGCGGCCGTTGAGTCCTCCGGAAATCGCCGAGCGGCTCGCCTGGACGACCGGTGCGGTTCATGTCGCCCTGTCGAAGGCCCGGGCCTTCCTCCGCGACTGCACGCAGCACATGCTGGCGCAGGGGGCGTCGTCATGAACACCGAACGGCTCCACGATCTCGTCGCGGGCCTGCTGGACGAACGGCTGTCGGCGTCCGGTCGCGAGGAATTGCTCGCCGCGCTGCGGTCGTCGTCAGCGGCGCGGCGGGTCTTCTGGGAGCTGATCGACCAGGAGGCCCTGCTGCGGGACGTGGTGTGTGAGTCTGCGGGGCGGGATCTGGCCCGCATGGCGGCGAACGACCTGTCTGTTGGCGAGCCGTTCGTCGAGCCTGGCCCAGTGCCGGCGCCAAGTCGCGGTCGCTGGAAGGCCTCCCGCGGTGTGGTGCGGGTCTTCGCGGCGGCCGCGGCGCTCGCGGTGGTGTTCATACTGGCCGGCCCGTTTGTCGGGTCGGCATGGTGGCTGCGGGATGGCTCGCGGTCCGGAGAGCCGGTCGCCACGTTCCGCTCGCTGGCGGGCGATGTGTGGCTGACGAATGGCCGGCGGCAGACAGTGCGGGCGACCGCCGCCCAGGGTGTTCATGCGGGCGAGCGGGTGCATGTGGGCGAAGAGGGCGGGGCCGAGCTGGTGCTCGCCGACGGTTCTCGGGTTTCTCTGGGGGCTCGATCGGTGCTGTGTCTCGACGGCAAGGAACCGTCGGCGAAGTCCTGGCGTCTGGAGTGCGGGTCGGCCGACGTGGAGGCGGCGCGGCAGCCGCCCGAGAGCCCGCTGGTCTTCCACACGAACCAGGCCCGGCTGACGGTCCTGGGGACGCGGTTTCGGCTGTATGCCGGGCAGGGCGATTCCCGGGTCGAGCTGGAGGAAGGCAAGGTCCAGTTCGAGCGGCGGTCCGACGGCCGGTCGGTCGAGGTTGGCCCCGGACAGTACGCGGTCGCCGTCGACCACGAGGGGCCGTCGCAGCCTCCGGAGGTGCGGGCGTTGTCGGCCGATTGGCGTCTGCGGCACACGCTCCTGAGCGCGGGCTCGCTGGCCGCGTTCGCGCACGACGGACTGCAGTTGGCAACCTGTCATCGAGACGGCCTCCGGGTGTGGGATGTCGCCACCGGTGAAGTGCTGCAGAGCGTGGTGCATCAGGGTTCGGTCGTTCGGCTCGCGTTCGACGCGGCGAATGACGCGATCGTCGCGATCGGGAACGACGGCAACGTGGCGCGGTGGCTGTTGGACGGCGGGCGGCTGCAGACGCAGTCATTGGCGTCTCCGCAGCGGCGGCTGCGGCAGTGCGACGTCTCTGCCGACGGCCGGTGGCTCGCGCAGACCTCCGGCGACGACGCCGGCTATCTGCCGATCTGGCGAGTGGGCGACGCCGGGGAGATCACGCTCGTCCGTTCGATTCCGAAGCGGATGAGCGGTGTGACGATCGTCACGACGCCATCCGGCCCGCAGGTGGCCGCCGCCAACCAGGACGGCACCGCGATCGTCTGGGATGCCCTCTCGGGCGATGAGCGTTTTCGCCACCGGTTGGCACTGCACGGCGGGCCGCTCGCGTTCTCCGCCGACGGTCGCCTGCTCTGCGGATTCAGTCCGGGCTCGGGGTTGATCCTGTTCGACATCGTCTCTGGTCGGCAGACGAGCCTGTGGCCTGGGAGCAGCGTGGGCGTGCAAGGCCTGCGGTTCACCGCCGAGGGTCGCGAGGTCGTCGCCGCGATGGCTGACGGCGTCGTCCGTGCCTGGTCCACCGCGTCGGGCGACGCGACGTTCGTCCTGCCGACGGGCGACGCGACGGTCTCGGCTTTCGACGTCGCACCAGACGGCCGCTTGCTGGCGACGTGCGGTCCGCGGGGAGCCGTCAAGGTCTGGCAGCGGGAAGCGACATCGCGGAAGGTTGAACGATGAGTCTCGAGTTGATCTCCAGGAAGGAAGTTCCGATGAACGACAAGGTGACGGCCGCCGGCGGCGGTGCGATTCAGGCGCAAGACCGTGGGATCGGACCCGGGGTTCGGCCCGCAACGCTCACGGTGCGGTCGTGCGGCTGCCTGGTCATTCTCGCCCTGGCCGGTGGCATGGCCTCGGCGGAGGGACTGAAGTTCACCAGCGCCGAAGACAGCCGGGCGGAATACGAGCGGAGCGTCAAGCCCTTCCTGGCCAAGCATTGCGCCGAGTGCCACGGCGCCAAGGATCCGGAGGCCCAACTCGACGTGAACAGCCTCGACCCGGACATGAAGGCCAGTGCCGACGGGTCGCGGTGGGCGATGCTCGTCGCCGAGTTGGAGAGCGGCGAGATGCCTCCCAAGGAGAAGCCACGGCCCGCGGCGGAGAGCATCGAGGCGGTGCTGGCCTGGGCCCGCGCCGAGACCAAGCGGGCCAACAAGGCGTTCACCAAGCGGGAGGCCTACGACAACGGCAACCAGACGCCCCACGCGTCGTTGTTCGATCCCAAGAACATCCCGCCGTTCGACGGCGAGGCCCGCGTGCGGCGGCTGCGGCCGGAAATCTACGACCGGTTCCTCAAGACCCACACGAAGGGCCGGGGCAACGCCAGTCAGCCGTTTTCACCCGCCGGCGGCACGACGTTTCTCGACATGGGCGATCCGAAGATGGACGAGCCTGTGTCGCTGACGCTCCTGGAGAACTCCCTGATCATCGTCGAGAGGCAGACGGATCATGTGGTCGAAGACGGCAAGATCGTGAAGTTCAACGGCGCCAGGGAGTTGATGCCGCTGTTCGATTCCGCGGCCCCGCCGACCGACGCCCAGATCGAGGCGGCGATCAAGTATCAGTTCCAGAAGGCGCTGTTGCGTGAGCCGACGGCCGACGAACTCGGGCGGTTCACGGAGTTCATGAAGCGGAACATCGCCGATGCCGGGCAGGTGGCCGGAGCCCGGTACGTGCTGGCGGCGGTGTTCATGCTGCCGGAGGCGGTGTTCCGCATGGAGGTGGGCAGCGGTCAGCCGGACGCGAAGGGACGTTTGCGGCTGGCGCCTCGCGAGATCGCCTACGCCCTGTCGTACGCCCTGACCAATGGCTCGCCGGATGCCGAACTGCTCACCGCCGCGGCCACCGGCGGGCTCGATTCCGACGAGGGCGTGGCGCGGCAGGTGGAGCGGATGCTCGCCGACTCGAAGCTGGAGAAGCCGCGGATCATGTCGTTCTTTCGCGAGTATTTCGGCTATGACAAGGCGACGGACGTGTTCAAGGAAATGAACGGCGGCGGCGGCGCCCGCGGGTTTTCCGGGCACCACGCGGCCACGCTGGTGGCCGACACCGACCGGCTCGTGGAGCACATTCTCGAGCAGGACCGCGACGTGCTCCGTGAACTGCTCACCACGAGCAAGGCCTTCGTCGCCTACAAGAGTGCCGCCGATTCCAAGAAGAAGGTGGCGGAGGCGCGGGCCAAGTTCGAGGAGGACGCGAAGAAAAACCCCGAGAAGTTCAAGAACAGGGTGTTCAGCTCGCAGATCCCGCTGGTCTATGAGGCGTACGGCCTCGAGGATTTCCCCGACGAGCAGCCGGTTGAACTGCCGCCCGGCCAGCGGGCCGGGATCCTCACCCAGCCTTCCTGGCTCGTGGCGAACTCGACGACCCTCGACAACCATGCGATCCATCGCGGCAAATGGATTCGCGAGCGGCTGCTGGGCAACGTGGTGCCCGACGTTCCGATCACGGTCGACGCCCAGTTGCCGATCGCCCCGGAAAAGACCCTCCGCGAGCGGATGGCGGTGACGGAGCAGGCCTACTGCTGGCAGTGCCACCAGTTGATGAACGACCTCGCCTACCCCTTCGAGCAGTACGACCACTTCGGCCGCTTCCGCAAGGGGGAAGAGGTGCTCGATCCCGAGGCGACGGCTAAGAACGTCGACAAGAAGGGCAGGAGCCTCGGCCCGGTGCTGCGGGATGCCCCGCTGCGGACGGATGGGCTGGTGGCCCACGTCGGCGACCCGTCGCTGGAGGGTCCGGTGTCCGGACCGGTCGAGCTGGTGAAGCGGCTGGCCGCATCCGAGCGGGTCGAGCAGGTGTTCGTGCGGCACGCCTTCCGCTTTTGGCTGGGACGGAATGAATCCCCCGGCGACGCGGCGACCCTGCAGGCGGTGCACAAGGCGTATCGGACGAGCGGCGGCAGCATGAAGGCCCTGCTCTCCGCGATGCTCACCAGCGAATCGTTCCTCTATCGTGTTCCCGCGCAGCCTGAGCAAAACGCCTCGGCCCAGGCCGCGCCGAAGGCGTCCGGCTCCTGATCGTCCGCCGAAGTCCGTGTCGTTTCCCCTTGCGTCCTGAACAGCCCGTCCGCTGCCCTACCGGAGAGTTCCGCCATGTTCTTCCGCCGCCGTGACGCCCTGAAGACCCTCGGCCTGTCGGCCGGGGCGACCTTTCTGCACCCGATCATGACGCAGTTGCAGGCCCAGGCGGCCGGCCTGCCCGTGACGGCGAAGCGGTTCGTGTTCGTCGTCGAGAGCAACGGCTTGAAGCCCGAGCAGATGGCCCCGGAGGGCATCGTCCGCAAGGATCGCCCCGAGCAGCCTCTCAACGGTCCGGCGGAGTTCGTCGACGTCTCGCTGGCCGGAAAGAAGCTCCCGATGTCGCTCGAGCCGGTGGCGGCCTGGCAGGACAAGCTGACGATCGTCCAGGGCCTGTCGGGCCGCATCTGCGGCGGCGGCCACTCCAACGATCACGGCGCCCTCGGCGCCGTGCCGGGGGCCCGCAAGGGAGCGTCGGAGGTGTATGAGACGATCGACGGGGCCCTCGCCAAGGCGGTGCCCGGCATCTTCCCGCATGTCGGCCTGGGAATCAGCAAGACCCTCGGCAACAACGTCGTGTACAGCATCTCGGCCTGGAGCAAGGGCAAGCTGCTGCCGATCATCTGCCAGCCGCAGCAGGCCTACAACGCGTTGTTCGGCAGCGCCGCGGACGGCGCGGCCCGGCAGGAGTTCGTCGCCAAGAACAACGTCCTCGACTTCCTCAAGGACGACGTCAAGAGGGCCTCGGCGAGTCTGGCGGGCCCGGAGCGGGAGCAGTTCGGCGCCTACCTGGAAACGTTCGAGACGCTTCGCAACCGGCAGAGCCGGCTGAACGACATCAAGCACACGCTCCGCGAGAAGGGGCCGGTCACGAACGACAAGTACACGAGCAAGGTGGAGACCGATCGGCTCGACGCCCAGTTCGACCTGGCCGCCG
>Ga0315903_10001071_pt1 | contig 41413 bp, 39 predicted proteins | sample LakEriMetagenome_7_FD_203524 | JGI IMG/M metagenome (GOLD analysis project Ga0315903, IMG submission 203524) | Freshwater fungal communities from buoy surface, Lake Erie, Ohio, United States - Buoy 2 MA119 | ecosystem: Environmental > Aquatic > Freshwater > Lake | place: USA: Lake Erie, Ohio... | reverse complement strand
GACCACCTTGCGGTGGCACCCCTTCTCCCGAAGTTACGGGGCCATTTTGCCGAGTTCCTTAGAGAGAGTTACCTCGCGCCCCTCGGTATTCTCTACCACCCCACCTGTGTCGGTTTCGGGTACAGGCAATGATGCCTTAACGGGTATAGGGCTTTTCTTGGAAGCGTGACGTCACCCACTTCGCTGCCGTAGCAGCTCGTACTCACCCCTCAGCTCAGAACGTTTTCGCCGTCCCTCAACGCCTCGGAAGCTTGAACCAGTAACCAACTTCTGGCTGGGCTAGCCTTCTCCGTCCCCCTTCCCAAAACATCATCGGTACAGGAATGTTGACCTGTTGTCCATCGACTACGCCTTTCGGCCTCGCCTTAGGTCCTGACTAACCCTCCGCGGACGAGCCTGCCGGAGGAACCCTTAGGGTTTCGGGGCATGGGATTCTCACCCATGTTTTCGCTACTCAAGCCGACATTCTCACTTCCATGCAGTCCACGCCCGCTTCCGCTAACGCTTCACCCCACATGGAACGCTCCCCTACCATTGGAATCCAAAGATTCAAATCCGCAGCTTCGGTACAACGCTTAGCCCCGTTCATTTTCGGCGCAGGATCGCTCGACCAGTGAGCTATTACGCACTCCTTTGAGGATGGCTGCTTCTAGGCAAACCTCCTGGTTGTCTGGGCAACCCCACCTCCTTTATCACTGAGCGTTGATTTGGGGACCTTAGCTGGCGGTCTGGGCTGTTTCCCTTTCGACCATGGAGCTTATCCCCCACAGTCTGACTGCCTTGCTACACACAGGGTATTCAGAGTTCGTCTCGATTTGGTACCGCTCTCGCAGCCCGCACCGAAACGGTGGCTTTACCCCCCTGCTGGAGCACAAGACGCTACGCCTCAACGTATTTCGGGGAGAACCAGCTAGCTCCGGGTTCGATTGGCATTTCACCCCTAACCACAGCTCATCCGCTGATTTTTCAACATCAGTCGGTTCGGACCTCCACTTGGTATCACCCAAGCTTCATCCTGGCCATGGTTAGATCACCCGGGTTCGGGTCTATAAACACTGACGAACGCCCTATTCAGACTCGCTTTCGCTTTGGCTCCACCATTTCCGGTTTAACCTGCCAGTGCCTATAAGTCGCCGGCTCATTCTTCAACAGGCACACGGTCACCCGATCAGTCGGGCTCCCATTGCTTGTAAGCTCACGGTTTCATGTTCTATTTCACTCCCCTCCCGGGGTTCTTTTCACCTTTCCCTCGCGGTACTGTTGCGCTATCGGTCACACAGGAGTACTTAGCCTTACGAGGTGGTCCTCGCGGATTCACACGGAATTTCACGTGCTCCGTGCTACTCGGGATTCAGCTAGGCCAACTTCATTTTCGAATACGGGGCTTTCACCCTCTCTGGCGCGCCATTCAAACGCTTCTTCTAAATCCGTTGGTCCACATTGCTGTCCCACAACCCCGATGCTCGAAAGCATCGGTTTAGGCTCTTCCCCGTTCGCTCGCCGCTACTGAGGGAGTCGTTTTTACTTTCCTTTCCTCCAGCTACTAAGATGTTTCAGTTCGCTGGGTTGGCTCGCGCCGCCCTATGGATTCAGGCGGCCGTACTTGGGGTTGCCCCATTCGGAAATTCCCGGATCAAAGCGTGTTTCCAGCTCCCCGAGACTTATCGCAGGTAACCACGTCCTTCATCGCCTCTGTGTGCCTAGGTATCCACCGTGAGCCCTTTGTAGCTTGACCATTTCGATCTAGCGTTCATTCCTCACCACCTTTCGGAGGCTTAGTCTTTACACTAAATCCTCGGCTCTCTTACTCTAGAATTGTTCCCAGGTGCTTTCGCTCCTGGGCATCTATGAGATGCTTTTTTCCAGACTCACCTATGCAGTTGTCAAGGTTCCGCTGAATCTACGGTGACCCATGCCTTCGCATCCATCACCGTTGAATCCAGCGTCATTTCAACCCATCTCCGTTGTCTAAACAACTCTTGGGAATGAAAGGATGCTGGAATCAATTCACCAGTCCACATCCAGGTCTCCCACAGGTTCCGCTCCTGTGGCTTAGAAGTCCACTGCCCTAATGTGTTGATGGAGGTTAGCGGACTCGAACCGCTGACATCCTGCTTGCAAAGCAGGCGCTCTACCAACTGAGCTAAACCCCCAAACACGAATGGGCCATCCTGGACTTGAACCAGGGACCTCACCCTTATCAGGGGTGCGCTCTAACCACCTGAGCTAATGGCCCAGGAGACAAGACAATTGGGGTGACCTAGACAGAAGTTGAGAAACTGAAAGAAAGTTTTCCGCTGTTTCAGCGGCCCTTTCCTTGAGGTACCGATCGACCTTCGAGATGACAGGATATCGGCCTAAGCTCAAATTGGCTCAGACATCAATATCTCATTTGTCTCCCTGTTAGGAGGTGATCCAGCCGCACCTTCCGGTACGGCTACCTTGTTACGACTTCACCCCAGTCATCAGCCCCACCTTCGGCGTCCTCCTCCACAAGGGTTGGAGTAACGACTTCGGGCGTGGCCAACTTCCATGGTGTGACGGGCGGTGTGTACAAGGCCCGGGAACGTATTCACCGCAGTATGCTGACCTGCGATTACTAGCGATTCCTCCTTCACGTAGGCGAGTTGCAGCCTACGATCTGAACTGAGCCACGGTTTATGGGATTTGCTTGCTCTCGCGAGTTCGCTGCCCTTTGTCCGTAGCATTGTAGTACGTGTGTAGCCCAGGATGTAAGGGGCATGATGACTTGACGTCATCCACACCTTCCTCCGGTTTATCACCGGCGGTCTCTCTAGAGTGCCCAACTAAATGCTGGCAACTAAAGACGTGGGTTGCGCTCGTTGCGGGACTTAACCCAACATCTCACGACACGAGCTGACGACAGCCATGCACCACCTGTCTCTGCGCTCCCGAAGGCACCCCCCGATTTCTCAGGGGTTCGCAGGATGTCAAACCCTGGTAAGGTTCTTCGCGTTGCATCGAATTAAACCACATACTCCACCGCTTGTGCGGGCCCCCGTCAATTCCTTTGAGTTTCACACTTGCGTGCGTACTCCCCAGGCGGAACACTTAACGCGTTGGCTACGACACCGAGGGGGTCGATTCCCCCGACACCTAGTGTTCATCGTTTACGGCCAGGACTACAGGGGTATCTAATCCCTTTCGCTCCCCTGGCTTTCGTCCATGAGCGTCAGTTATGGCCCAGCAGAGCGCCTTCGCCACTGGTGTTCTTCCCGATATCTACGCATTTCACCGCTACACCGGGAATTCCCTCTGCCCCTACCACACTCAAGCCTTGTAGTTTCCACCGCTCAAATGGAGTTGAGCTCCACGCTTTAACGGCAGACTTACAAGGCCGCCTGCGGACGCTTTACGCCCAATGATTCCGGATAACGCTTGCCACTCCCGTATTACCGCGGCTGCTGGCACGGAATTAGCCGTGGCTTATTCCTCAAGTACCGTCAGATCTTCTTCCTTGAGAAAAGAGGTTTACAGCCCAGAGGCCTTCATCCCTCACGCGGCGTTGCTCCGTCAGGCTTTCGCCCATTGCGGAAAATTCCCCACTGCTGCCTCCCGTAGGAGTCTGGGCCGTGTCTCAGTCCCAGTGTGGCTGATCATCCTCTCAGACCAGCTACTGATCGTCGCCTTGGTAGGCCTTTACCCCACCAACTAGCTAATCAGACGCGGGCTCATCCTCAGGCGAAATTCATTTCACCTCTCGGCATATGGGGTATTAGCGACCGTTTCCAGTCGTTATCCCCCTCCTGAGGGCAGATTCCCACGCGTTACTCACCCGTCCGCCACTAACCCGAAGGTTCGTTCGACTTGCATGTGTTAAGCACGCCGCCAGCGTTCATCCTGAGCCAGGATCAAACTCTCCGTTGTAAGCAGGCCCTCTTGGACCCTTGGGTGCCGCTCTCAGATCTTCTCTGACGCGCTCTTCCCTCGGTTCCTCAGCTCGCTTCGCGTTCCACATGCCACCTCGTCTCGTTTTCACTTAACCTCGGTGACACCTGTCGCCCCTTCTGCTGGCAGAAGGTTGAGAGTGCTCATCACGGCTCTCGCCGCTTAAGCTTTCCCAGATCTCAGATCCGGTTTGGCTTTGACTTCTTTCTTTTGCCTCATCCCTCGTGAAAGAATTCGGTAAAATAAAACAAGTCATCGCCGTGTTCTCTTTTGACGGGACCTCACACCTCTGTTGCTTGCTTCGTCAAGACCCCTAAACCATCTCTGGTCGTAAACCAGACATCGCCTTAAAGCCTTGACGCAACAGAAGCGTCAGTTCCTCAACTTCTTAAATTGTCCAGGTGCTGCCGCCTCTCCCCTTCAGGGGATCGTTCGGCCTGTCGCCTCTCAGCGACTTCATCACCTTACAACACGGTGGGCTCTCACCCCCATCTCGTAAAGGCCGCTTGGGTCAGACGCCTGTCCTTCCCGAGCAGTCCATCAACCTAACACACCACACACCCCAGCGCCTCCCCCCACGGGAGATAGGTTCGCAAGGTGGCTTCACAATCGGCCGCGAGGACGGGAAAACCGAGGGAGGTGAGATCGGTGCCGGGGAGGATCTGGCCCGGGTCGCTCTCGAGCCAGCGGGTGGGGCAGGACAATTCCCGCAGCACCAACCAGGCGGCGGCCAGATCCCAAATTTTTGGCGTGGCTTCAAGGGCGGCGACCGTTTGCCCTGTGGCCACGCTGACCATGTTGAGGCTGGCCACTCCAAACAGGCGCACCTTGCCGGGGAAGGGGCGGTCGGGAAGTTTCTGAAGCACATGGATGGAGCGGCTGCAGAGAGAAACGCAGCCCCCCGGGTGAGCCTTGGAGGCTGGCGGATCCAGAGGCTCCCCATTGCGCCAAACCCCCAGTCCCGCCTTGGCGACGATCCTCAGACCCAAGGGCGGCACGTCCAGAATTCCGAGCACTGGCCGGCCCCCCTCGAAGCGGGCCAGGGAAATCGACCAGTAGGGAATGCCCGCCGCGAAATTGGTGGTGCCATCCAGGGGGTCCACGACCCAGAAGGCTGGCGACGCGGGCAACCGGTGGTCGCCTTCCTCGCTGAGGCAGCCATCCTCGGGATACAGCGCCCGCAACCCCTCCACAATCACCGCGTCACTCCAGCGATCACAAGCCGTAATCAAGGTGCCATCGTCCTTGAGATCACAGCCCACGTGCCCAAAATCCTGGAGTTGACGCTGGGCCACCCGATCGATCAAGGCTGAGAGGCGTGAGTCGAGCAGGGGATCGGGCGCACGGTGGCTCATTCGATCTCCAAGGCCAACACCTGGTCGAGGCCCCGATCCGTATCGTCCCGGAATTGCCGTGGGTTGAGGCTGGAGAGCACCACCAGCGCCGCGATCGCCATGAGCGTCTCCACCCCAAGAACCAAAGCGTAGGCCGGAAACGCGGGGGAGGATGCGCCGAACCACCGGAGCGGCAACCCGCGCCCTAAATCCAGCAAGCCCCCCCCCAACACTTTCCCGGACGCGCGGGACAAGGCCTGGGCCAGGCCCCAAACGCCCACAAAGGTGCCCGCGGCTTGGGGAAGGGTGAAATCGAGCATCAACACCAGGGCCCCATTGGTGCCGACACCGGCGGCCAGCCCAAACAGCACCATCACCGTCTGTAACACCGGCACCCGGCCCGTGAGTCCGGCGAGCCCCAGCAGCACCAGGGAGATCGCGATGAGCCGGCAGCCCAGCCGCGCGGTGCCGAGCTTGCCCCATTTGGGCACCATCCAAAGGCCGGCCAGCAGCAGGCCACCCATGAGGCCCATTCCCCAGTAAGCGTTGAGGGAGGCGGTGGCGGCGATGGGCATGCCAAACACTTCGGCGCCGTAGCTCTCCAGGATCGGATCTTGGAGGAAAAGCCCGAGGTTGAAGAACACGAGAAAGGAGAAAAACACCAGCACTTGGCGGCTGGAGGTGATCAACGTCCAGGCCTGGCGGAGGGTGGGGCCATCATCGCGAGGGGAGGTGGAGCCAGCGCCAGATCCCTCCCGGTCGACACCCGGCCCGTTGGAACGGGGCTCCATCCCCAGGGTGGCCACCAGGGTAAGGGCCAGCACCACGAGCACCACCCTCCCCATGAAGCCCAGCAGCACCTCCCTCAACACGGAGGGATCGGTGACGCCGTCGAGGTCCCGCAGGCTCAGGCTGATGGCGATGGCCCCCACCACAATGCCCACGGTGAGCAGGCACCAGATCAGGCCAACGGCTCGGGGACGCTCGCGCTCCGTGGTGCGGTCGATCACCAGAGCCAAGTAAGGCGTGGAGGCCAACGACACGGACAGGCCATAGGCGGCGAACAGGGCGCAGAGAGCGGCCACCCCCGCCGCCACGGCCCATCCCGATCCATCCCGCCACAAAGCGGCCACTTGGAAAATGAGGGGCACCGAGAGAACGGCCAACCCACAAAAGAGCAGGGTGCCGAGCCAGATGTAAGGAAGACGGTGGCGACCGGCGAGGGGTCGGGAATCGGAGATCTGGCCGAACCAAATCCGGGTGGGAGACACGAACTGCTCGAAGGCCAGAGCGACCCCCACCAACAACCCAGGCAACGCCAGCTCTGTGATCATCACGCGGTTGAGCAGACCGGCAAAGATCACCGCCAAACAGCCCAAGCATCCTTGAAAGAGCCCCAGGCGCAGGGTGGCGGGGAGGGAGAGACCGGGCGGCCCGGCCTGAGGGGCAGCGGATCTCACGGAGGGTTAGCGACTCAGGCGGGAGGTAAGGCCCCCAGCTTCGCAAGCGGGGAAGAGGGGCGTGGGCTCGATGGGCACATTCGCCGTGCTGGAGGGTGGCCGGCGGGGGGGCAGGTTGGGCCGCTGGCAGAGGGCGATGAGATCGAGGCCCGTGCGGCGCCGCAGCTCGGCCAGACTCTTGTTGTAATTCGTGATGGCGCTGGAGTAGCGCACTTCGGCCTGGGTGAGATCGCGCTGGGTGTCCACCACCTCCCGCTGGGTGGTGACGCCGGCCTGGAAGCGCAGCCGGGCAAGGCGCAGGGACTCTCGGGCGGAGAGCACCTCATTGGAGGTGGTGATGATGTTGCGGTTGTTGGTGAGCAGCTCATAGAAGCTGGTTTCCACCTCCTGGCGGATCTGATCGCGGCGCCTGGAGAAGTTGAAGGTTTCCTCTTGTGCCTTTTGCTTGTTTTGCCGATAGAGAGCCTTGGCACGTCCGCCGTCAAAGATGTCCCAAGACACGTTGATGCCAAAAGCGTTATCAACCCGCCACTGGCGCTCAGGCTGGTTTGTGGGCAAAGTATTCTCTCTCGGTTGGTTTTGAAAAAAGATAATAGAATTAGTGTCTGTATAGGATGATCCTGTCGAGCGAGAAATATTAAAACTATTAAAAAGACTTAAACGAGGTTGCACGGCCCCCAGCTCCCGGTTGGCCGTGCTGTTGGCGATGGAGATATCGAGCAGGATCTGATCCAACTCCTCCCGAAAGGAGAAGGCCGCCACGATGCTTTCCTGCAACGAGGGAATCCAAGTGCCGACCACCCGGGCGGGATCCTTGGCCGTGGGAGTGACATTTTGGGGCAGATCCAACAGGGTGGCCAACACCCGGCGGGCGATCGCCTGGCCGGGCGACGAGGTGAGGGAGCCGGCGACCCGGCCGTAAAGGGCCTGGGTGAGCAGCTGCTGGTCGCGGGCCAGCTGGGTTTGGGCCTCCAGCACCTCCAGCTTCGTGGCCACACCCGCCTGGAAGCGGGCCTGGGCATCCCGAAGGCTCACCAGGGAGGCCCGCACCGATTCCTGGCCGATGCGGACCTGTTCGTCGGCGTTTTGCAGATCGAAGTAGGCCTGGGCCACCTGCAGACGCAGCTCCCGCAGGCCAATGAGGTAGGCGTTTTTGGCCTTTTCAAAGCGATCCCGGGCCGCCGCGATGGACGGCGTGCGCTGGGGATCGATCAACGCCCAGGATGCCCGGAGGGAGGCGTCCATGGCGGTGATGGTTTGGAGGGTGTAACCCGTTCGTCCATTTTGGCGAATTGCTTCTGGGGACACCCGATTGAAGTTCTGAGACGTCGTTGTTGCCGGAAAGCTGTTGGCGTTGAGGCTGAGGTTGGGATACCAGCGGGCAATCTCCGCCCGCAACGCCGATTGGGCCTGCTCCACCTGGCTGGCCAAGGCTTTGAGATCCGGGCTGTTCACCTCGGCGACCGTTTCCGATTCCTCCAGGCTGATGGGCCTCAGCTCCTCAATGCGCACTTGCTGGGGCTGGTTGGGGAGGGCCAAGGGGGCTGGGGCCACCAGATCCCGCTGGTCGGCGGGAAGGCGCTTGGCGGCAGGCGGCAACACCTTGGGATTGGAGCGGGGACGGGGGCCCAACACCTTGGGCGCCAGGGGCAACACCTGACGGGGCAACAAGGGAAGGGATGTCTGGACGGCTGGCGTGACGGGTTGCGCTCCGGGGATGGGGGCGGGCCCGGGCGCGGGAGCCGGGGCGGATGGGGCGGTGGGGGCGCCCGCCGAGGAGACTCGCGGACTTGACGAGGGGGGAGGGGCGGCCTGGGCCGGTGGGAGTGCTCCGCCGAAACCAGCAAAGGCAAGGAGGAGCGCTGTGCAAAAAGATTGGGAGCGCCCCACGGGTCACGCAGCAAACCGCAGGAGCTTAGGCACCCTGGTCTGTCTTGCCGCCGCAAACGGCCACCAGATCGTCCGCCCCTGTGATCAGGCGAATCGGCACCGGCAGTTGCCGGGCCACCTCGTCCAGGGTCATGTCATCCAAAAACACCGGCTCCCCCCGCCGCAGCATCACCGAAGGCAACAGCAGCTCATCGCCGAGATCGGCCCCCGCCAACCCCGCGAGCAGATCCGCGCCGGTGAGCAATCCCGTCACCACCAGGTCCTGGCCCCAATAGGGGCTCGGAAGGCCATGGAGGAGGAGCTCCAGGCCTTGAATCCCGTTGAGGCGATCCACCACCGGCGCCAGGGCCTGGGCCACCAGCCGACCCACCACCCAGCTCAAGCGACGGGGGCGGGCCAGGGCCGCTGGAAGCTCCAGCGTGGCTTGGTCCAACTCCTCCAGAAAGGCCCGGATGCTGCCCACCCCGTTTTCCCGCTGGGGCAGATCCTCATAGGCGGGCCTGGGCGGCAGAGGCATTCCAGCGAGGAGATACCACTCATCCGAGAGCCAGGCGAAGCGGCTGCCGAGTGCCGCCAAAAAGTGTGTCTGGAGGGGCTCCACTTGGGCAATCACCGCCCGGGCGGCGGCCGGATCCACCGGTCGAAGGGAATCCCCCGGGGGCCGGAAACGGGTCAGGCCCACCGGCACCACGGCGGTGGAGAGCACCGCCGGCCACTCCCCTTCCCCGAAGCGGGCCAGATCGTTCAACGTGCGGCTGAGGGCCTCGCCGTCGTTCAGGCCCGGGCACACCACCACCTGGGCATGCACCTGCAGGCGTCGCTGGGCAAACCACTCCAGCTGCTCCATCAGCAGGCCGGCCCGGGGGTTCACCAGCAGTTGGCCGCGCAGCTGGGGATCGGTGGCATGGACCGACACGTACAGAGGTGAGAGCCGCTGCCGCTCAATACGCCGCCAATCAGCCGGGGTGAGATTGGTGAGGGTGAGATAGGAGCCGTAGAGAAAACTCAGCCGGAAGTCATCGTCTTTGAGGTAGAGCGTGCGCCGATGGCCTGGAGGCTGCTGGTCGATGAAACAAAAAGGGCAGTGGTTGTTGCATTGCTTGAGGCCATCGAAGAGAGCCTCGGTGAACACCAATCCCAGCCCGTCATCCGCGTCCTTCTCCAACTCGACAACATGAAGCTGGCCCTGGGGGTCCTCCACCTCCAGGGTGAGTTCCTCCTCGCCGCAAAGGATTTGCAGATCAATCAAATCGCGGGGCCGGTGGCCGTTGATGCTCAGCAACCGATCTCCGCGTTGAAACCCCAGCTCCTCCCCGATCGATCCAGGCTCCACGGCCACCACCTCCGCCGGTTGCGGCAAGCGGGGAGCGTCCTCAGCTCCAACACCCTGGAGGGGGACGCCAGCGGAGGGCTCAATCCACACGCCTGATCAACAGCACAGCCTGACCACCGCAGTCTGATGGTTCAGATGGCGCCGCGGAAGAAAAGAAGAATCCCCATGCCAAACAGAAGGCGGTACGCCACAAACACCCAGGTGCCATGGTTTTGCAAGAAGCGAAGCAGCCAGGCGATGGCCAGCCAGGACACCACCGCCGCCGTGAGGATGCCCACCAGCATCGGCAAAGGGCCTCCATTGGCCGGGGCGTGAAACGCCTCCTTCAGTTCCACCAACCCCGCCAGAGTGATGGCGGGCACGCCCAACAAAAAAGAGAAGCGCGCGGCGGCCGCTCGCTGCCAGCCATCAAAGAGGGAGGCGGTGAGGGTGCTGCCCGAGCGGGAGACGCCGGGCACCAGGGCCAGGGCTTGGGCCAAGCCCACCAGCACGCCATCGCGGGGAAGCACCTGGGCCAGGGTGCGTCGACGACGACCCAACACCTCCGCAAGCGCCAGCAGCAGCGCCATCACGATGGAGACGACGGCGATCGAGGTCATGCTGCGCAGCGGAGAGGTGTCGTAGTTGGGAACGAACTTCTTGATCAGCACCCCCCCCAGCACGATCGGAAGGGTGCCCAGGGCGATGGCCACTCCAAGGCGGGCCTGGGGGTCGCTCCATCGTCCGTCGCGAAACGCCCGGGAGATGCCGCGCGCCACCTCAGCCAGGTCCTCACGGAAGTAGGCCAGCACCGCCGCGATGCTGCCCAGCTGGATCACGGCCGTCACCGCCACCCCCGGATCGCCCCAACCCAGCAGAACCGGCACCACTTTCAAATGGGCGGTGCTGCTGATGGGGAGAAACTCGGTGAGGCCCTGCACCACTCCCAACACCAGGGCATGCCAACAGGCCTCCAGCAAGGTGAGGGGTTGGGCTGGAGCGGCGAGCGACATACAGCGGTGAAGGCAAGGGAGGACCTGAAGTGAGCGACCTTATGCCCCTGGTGTTCACGTGCCAAGCCGAACACCCTTTAAGGTTGGCCATCTTTCTTCACAAACGCAGTGGTCGGGGTCCCCACGAGCAGCCTTCCAGCTCTCTCGCCGCCAGCCCAAGCCACGGAAGCGTTCACCCTCGCCGTCCCCAAGCTCTTCGGCCTGTCTGGAATCGCGGCGCTTCTCACCATCGCTCCGGTGTTTCTTCAGGCGCCCCTGGTGCGGTGGGCGCCCATGGCGACAACGCTGTGCACCATCCCCCTGGTGCTGTTGGCCCTCGCCCTGGTCCGCCATCCCGACCCGGCCCGACAGCGCCTGGGGCTGCTGCTGGTGGGCTTCGCGGGCAGCTGGTTGGGGGGATCCCTGTTTTGGGGGTGGTGCCGCGCCCATCCGTTCCTGCACGTGCCCATCGAGGGCTTTGCCCTCCCCTTGGCCCTCGGGGGCCTGGGGACGCGCTGGCGCCTCGGGGCCAGCTTTTACCTCGCCTCCCTTCTGGGGACGGCCCTCACCGATGCCCTCATCGCCATCACCGGGCTGATGCCCCTCTGGCCTCCCGTGGTGGCCGCGCCCCCTGAGGCCGCCGCCCTCCTTTTGCGGGAGGCGGCTCAAGCCCTCCTGCATCCGGTCCCGCTGATGGCCCTGGCCCTCGCGGCCTTCTGGATGGTGCGTCTGGCGCGCAAGCTTTGGACGGGAGACGCGGGCGGAAAAGTGGCGGCGGCGGCCCTGGCCTCCACCCTGCTGGTGGATGGGTTGTTCTTCGCGGCCGCCCTACTGGCTCCCCGGTTCAGTGGTCTGATCTGAAGAACTGCGAATGGCGGAGATCCGCCTGAGGGGGGCTTCACGGGACTTCTGTAACGTTGAGACGTCTCAATCGGAGTGTTGATCTGATGAAGCGGCTGCTTGCCTGGTTCATGGGAGGAGTTGCCCTTGCCGGTTTGCTTGTGAGCCTCTGGCTGCCCGGTGCCGCCCAAGCCGCCGAGCGTCGCAACGAGGCGGACGACAAGATCGCCGAATCCGCTGGCAAGGTGGATCTGAACAACTCCTCTGTCCGGCGGTTCCAGCAATATCCCGGGATGTACCCCACCCTGGCCGGGAAGATCGTCCTGGGTGGTCCTTACACGAGCGTGGATGACGTCCTCAAGCTCGATCTCACCCCCCGCCAGAAGGAACTCTTCGAGAAATACAAGGCAAACTTCACCGTCACGCCTCCCGCCATCGCCCTCAACGAGGGCTTTGATCGGATCAATGACGGGGTGTACCGCTGAGGCGCTTTTGCCCCAGTCTTCCAACGCCGGCTTGCCCGGCGTTTTTTTTTGGCTCAGCGCAACCCTCAAGCCACCGGGAATTCGGAACCGTGGCGGGCCAATTCTTGAAGACGGCGCTCCCGGAGGTAGAGGAACAGGGGGGCTCCGAAGGCGAACGCCACGGTGACACAGCTCAAGAGCACCCACACCAAACCACGCATCCCCAGGCGCCGGCTCTCCACCACCATCCAGACGGTGACGGCCGTGGCGCCCACCGCCAGGTCGCGAGAGAGCGACTGGGCCGCCGGATTGGCGTTGGCCATCCGCACAAACAGCCCCAAATCAAAGGCCTGGCCCGTGCCGCGAATGAACGCCAGATTGGCCATCCACGGGAGGATCGCTCCAGCCACCGCCAGGGCGAGATAGAGCCAGGCCAGGGAGGGCGCTGGGGCCTTCGCGGGCGAAAGGGGGCTTGGGGTCATGGGTTGAGGGGTTGGGGGGGAGCGTCGGGCTGGTCGGGATCCCAGAGCGTTACCTCGGCCTCCACTGTTTGCAGCAGGGTGTCACAGCGCTGGGCATAGGCACAGGCCTGTTGATACAGCTCCGTCATCCGCTCCACGTCAAGGTCGTCGGCCTGAAGCTCCGCCAAACTCCTCTCCAAAGCGGCTTGCGCCTCCCGGTAGCTGAGCTGGATGGGCTCCTCCTTCGCCCGCTGGGAGGACGCCGATCGGCGGGAGGAGCGGGGGGGGCGCTGGGGGGAATCGCCGCGAGGCTGGGTCATGGGGGATCAACGGCGGGGGCGGGATGAAGCCGCTGGACGATCAGATCCAGCCTCCCATCCATGAGCTGGAGCGTCACCGTCTGCTGGGGGGCCACCTGCTGGAGGGAGCGCACCACCTTCCCCCGGGAATCCCGTAGCAGGGAAAACCCCCTCTCCAGCACATGGCGGGGGGAGAGGGCCCGCAACAACTGGCGCTGGTGGGCCAACCGCTGGCGTTCCCACTCCAATCGCCTGCGGGGATGGAGGGGCTCCAACCGCCCCTCCAGCTGCCGCAGCCGCTGGCGCAACGCCTGCAGACGCCAGCTCACCACCTGGCGCAGGTGACTTCGGGTCCGCTCCACCGCTCCCCGTTCGGCCGCCTGGTCGGGCAACAGGGCCACCAGGGCGGCGGTGGGGGTGGCGGCCCGGTAATCGGCCACCAGATCCGCGATGGTGGTGTCGTCCTCATGGCCCAGGCCACAGACGACGGGAACCGGGAACGCGGCCAAAGCGCGGGCCAAGGCCTCCCCGTCAAAGAGGGCCAGATCTTCCCGGCTTCCGCCCCCCCGGGCCAGCACCAGGGCCTCCAGAGCGAGGGATTGAGCCTGCCCCGCCAACCGTAGGATCACCTCACACAGCCGCCCTTCCACGGCTCCCTGCACGGGCACGGGCACCACCACCAGAGCGGTGAGAGGCCAGCGCTCGCGCACCGTGCGCAGCATGTCGGCCAAGGCGGAACTGGGCACGCTCGTGAGCAGGGCGACGCGAGACGGCCAAGGTGGCAGGGGGCGTTTGCGATCGGGGTCGAAGAGACCCTCCGGGGCCAGACGGGCCCGCACCGACTCAAAGCGCCGCATCACGGCCGTGAGGCTTGGACGCACATCCAGGATCTGAACGGACAGGGCCGCCCGTGCCGTCCAGAAGTTGAGCTTGCCCACCACGGTGACGCCATCTCCGTCCTCAGGCACAAAGCTGAGCTTGCTCAGCTGGGAAGCCCAAATCACCGCCGGGACGGTCGCCTCTCCATCGGTGAGGGTGAGCCAGAGGTGTCCCTTCTTCAACTGGGGACGACTGGCGGTGGCCTCCAGCAAAAACCGGGGAGCGAACCCCCTGCCGAGCAAGGTGGCGATGGCCTCATTCAGGGAGGCGACGGTGTAGCGATGGAGGCCATGGCGCGGCGACAGGGGCTCAAGCGCGTCCACGGAATCGAGGCTCCGCACCATGCCGCCAGCCCTGCCAAGGACACTCACCCTAGGCAAGAGCCCTGGGGGAGTCCGAAGATCGGGCCAGGCCGTGGCGCGCCCATGCTTCCCGATCAGCTCCCCCTCCCCACCGGTCGGCGTCAACAGCTGGAGGGGAGCATCCGCGCCCGCCTGCCGAGGGATCCGAAACTCGTGCTGGTGACCGATCTGGACGGGACGCTGTTGGAGGGATCTCCCCGATGGCGACGGCGCTTCTATAGCTGGCTGGCCGCCCGGCAAACCCGCGTGCTCCATGTGTTCAACACCGGCCGGGATCTGGCGTCGATCGCCCGGCTGCTACGGGAGGAAGCGGCCGCCGGACTGGGCTCTCCCCACCTGGTGATCGGTGATGTGGGCTGCACGGTGGCCTGCGGGGCCAGCCTGACACCCATCCCCCTGGTGAACGATCCGATCGAGCGGCGGTGGCGGGGGCAAGCGGAGCGGCTGTTGCCCCTCCTGCGCACCATTCCTGGCCTGTCTCCGCAGCCGGTGAGCTCGGTGCGGCGGCTCGCCTATCTGATCGACCCCACACTCCTGGACAGGTCGCGCCTGGGGGCCGTGGCCGCCCTCGGGGTGGATTGCCTGGTGTCCGGCGAGAAATATCTGGATGTGCTCCCGGCCGGCGTGAACAAGGGCTCCACCCTGATGGCCTTGATGGACTGGCTAGAGGTGGCACCGGAAACCGTGGTGACCGCCGGGGACAGCCTCAACGATCTGGCGATGTTTGAAACGGGGCTGCCCGGGGTGATGGTGGGCAACGCCGAGCCGGCCCTGGTGCGGGCCCTGCCCACCTTGGGGCGCACCTACCAGGCCAAGGCCCATGGCTGCGCGGGGATCGTGGAGGGGCTGAAACACTTCGGTTACGGCCCTCTGCTGGCTGGTCATTTCTGAGGGGAGGCGCCTGAGGCCCGAAGCCGGGCCTGGGTGAGGGCGGTGGGAATCGCCCGCTGGGGATCCTCGGGCCAGGGATGGCGGGGGTAGCGGCCGCGCAGATCCCGCCTCACCCCCGGGTATCCCTCGCTCCAGAACCGCTCCAGGTGGGACGTGATCGCCACCGGACGGCCCGCCGGCGAAAGCAGGTGAACGGTGACGGGCAAGCGTCCCTCCAGCAGGGAGAGGTTGTGCGCCTGGCCAAACATCTCCTGCAGTTTCACCGCCAGGATCGGCCCCTCGCAGGCGTAATCCAAGGGCACGTCCCGCCCGGAGGGCACCCGCAGATGGGTTGGCAGAAGAACCTGCAGTCGCTGGCGGGCCTGCCAGTCGCAGGGACCCCAGAGAGCCTCCTGGAGAGGAAGCCGACGCAGGTCGGCGCGAGCCCGCGTGGAGGCGTCCAGGTAGGGACCGAGCCAGGCCCCTGGACCAGCCCGCAGGGTCTCCAGGCGGCGGTCGGGCCAGGGGGCGCCGAGATGGGCAAAGGCCAGCTCCAGCCGCTGGCGCAGCTGGCGCGTCTCCCGGGTCCAGGGCAAAACGTCGAGGCCCATGGCCTCCAAGCCCTCCAGCATGGCCACTCGCACCCGCTCCTCCGGCGCGTCAGGCCAAGGGGAACGGGAGAGCACCAGGGCTCCAAGGCATCGCTGTCGCTCACAGCGCACCCGCTCAACGGTGGGGTCCCAGCCCACCTCCTGGCGCACCACGACAGAGGCGCCGGCCAAGATGTCGAGCCCGGCGCGATCCAAACCGACGGCCAGACGCACCCTGGCGTCCTGGCCCGCCCCATCCACCGCGGCGATGGCCAGGGCCTCGGCCGTGGCGAGGGGGTCTTGGGGCGGAACGGAGACGCCGCGGCCAACGCGCGTCAGAAATCGGCCATCCCCCTGCCCGCGGGCCAGGGCCAGCCACTCCGGGTAGGCCCAACCGATCAGACAGGCCGTGATCTGGCGATCCGGATGGGAGGGGAGCTCCCCCTTGTTGAGGGGCCGACCCAGCGATCGAGCCACCTGGGCCTCCAAGTCGGTCCGCAACCGGCTCAGGAGACGGTGGGTCGGGGCGCCTCCGGCGTGGGACTCCCCTGAAGGGGGCCCCGACAACCAGTCGAGGCGACAGAGAAGATCGCAACCCACCCCCTGACCGGCCAGGGGGTCTCGCTCACTGAGGAGGGCCGCGAGGGCCGCGGCCAAGGGCAGCCATCCCCGGGGCTCCGCCCGCAGAAGCATGTGGCCCAGACGGGGGTGAAGACCCACCTCCAACAGGGAACGACCATGGTCGGTCACACGCCCCGCCCCATCGGTGGCCTCCAGTTGCCCGAGCAGCTCGAAGGCCCGGGCCAATGGCAGGGAAGGGGGAGGATCCAGCCAGCGCAACTCCTCCCCCTGGCCCGCCCCCCAGGCCGCCAGCTGAAGAGCCAGCGGCAGGGGATCGGTGTCCAGAATCTCCGGTGGATTGAAGGGGGGGCGGCGATCTTGCTCGGCGGGGCTCCAAAGCCGCACGCAGAGGCCCGGACCCAGCCGCCCGGCCCGGCCCCGCCGCTGCTCAACGCTGGCCAGGCTGGCGGGGACCGTCACCAAGCCATCCATCCCCGTGGAGGGGTTGAAGCGAGCCAGACGGCTGAGGCCGCTATCAATCACCAGGCGCACGCCGGCCAGGGTGAGGGAGCTCTCGGCGATGGCGCTGGCCAACACCACCTTCCCCTCCTGATGGCGGGCGGGGCCAATGGCCTCGGTTTGGGCCCCCAGGGGGAGCTGGGCATGGAGGGGCACGCACTCCAGGCGCTCTCCCCATGGAGTGGCCGTGATGGCGCGTCGCGCGGCCTGGATCTCACGCTGACCCGGGAGAAACACCAGAGCCGTCTCCCCGGGAGACCGATCCGGCAACCACCAGCGCTCCAACGCCCGCGCCACCTGCCGCTCCAAGGGCTCCCCCGGGCGAGGGGGCTGGTACTCCACCTCCACCGGGTGGGAGCGCCCCATGGCGGTGAGCACGCGGGCCCCATCGAGGGCCGCCGCCAGGGGCTCAAGATCCAGGGTGGCTGACATCAACAACAGCCGCAGCTCAGGACGCAGACACTCCCTGGCCTGCCGAAGCAGGGCCAGGGCGAGATCCAGATCCGCCCGGCGCTCATGCACCTCATCGAAGATCACGCCGACCACCCCTTCCAGGGCGGGATCGGCCTGCAACATCCTCAGGAACACCCCGGGGGTGACCACCAGGAGCCGGGTGCGCTCGCTCCGGCGGCTCTCGAGACGCACGCTGTAGCCCACCCGACCGCCCACCGGCTCCCCCAGGACCTCAGCCAGGCGCTGGGCCGCGGCGCGGGCCGCCAGGCGGCGGGGCTGGATGAGCACCAGGCGATCGGGCTCGTGAAACGCGCGCGACAGGGCGATGGGAACCCGGGTGGTTTTTCCCGCTCCCGGGGGCGCCTGCAGGAGCACCGTGGCCCCCGCGGGGGCCACGGCCTCCACAATCGCGTCGAGACGCGCGTCAATCGGCAGGGGCTCGTGGGGCAGAAGGCTCAGCGCACGTGGCGAATCCCGTCGACGGGATGGTAGACCTCGCCGGTGGTTTCCTCGTAAACAATGGCGGGCAATCCTGTTTCAAACATGGTCTGCAGCGCTTCTTTGAGGTAGGGATTCCAGCCGCCAGTGGTGACCTTGCCATGGCGGACGGTCCAATCCCAAGTGCCCTGAAGATCCCGGGGAATGCGCCCCTCCCGATCTCGCCGAGCGACCAGATCTTGCGATTCCACAATTCCTACCAGTATGGGATTTTTTCCGTAGGCGGGGGTGAGGCTAAGTTCCAGGCGGATGGGATCGTCTTTCACCATCTTGAGGCGAAACCTCGGTGGCAACTTCAGACCGTTGAGCACGGCGGCAACGATACGAGTTCTCTGATCCACCATCGGATTTGTTGCGGTTGCGTTCCCGCTGAGCCTATTCAGCCACGTCCCCGGACGTCAGCCCCGGCCGCTGGTTATTCCACCGGGCGAAGGGGCTCACCGTTGTCATCAGAAAACCGGACCGTGAGCAAATCCTCCTGGGTGATCTGGCCGTTGGCATCCAGAAGCTCTGGGTGGATGGTGAGCTTGCCCAGCCGATCGCCGGTGGGGGCGGTGGAGGATGGAGGGGTGGGGGTCCCTGAGGCGGCGCGAAATCCCCGCCCCATGACCCGGAAAGCTTGCCAAAGCAAAAACAGGAAACATAGCCCGTAGAGCACGGGAAACAGCTCGGCGAGGAGGGTCGGCATGGGGCCGGAGTGAGCAGCGGGAAAGGCGCCTCGAGCGCCCTTCCATCATTGCTTGCTTGGCGAGCTGGCCGTTGCCAGCATCCAGGCCCAGAGGGTGGTGCATGCGGCGCCAAACGCGAGAAAAGCCAGGAGCAGTCGGGTGGTGTCCACAGATCGAAAAGAAACTTCACATATCTTAGGGTGGATGGTCCCGGCCGCGGGCGGTTTGCCTCCCCTGTTGGACGAGGACAAACGCCCTACCTTCGTTTCACTGTTCCGGCCGTGATCACGCCGCCACCCCAACCCATGCGCCCGCCTCGTTCCGCTCGTCAAGGGGCCACAGGCCTGACGGCCGCCACGGCCGTGATTCTTTCCGGCCTTCCCTTGGGCTTGATGGTGGCCCAGACCAGCCCCTCCCTGGCCGCGAGTCCCGCCTCCGCCCTCCTGAGCTCTCAATCGTTTGTGGCCCAAGCGGTCCAGCGCACCGCGCCAGCCGTGGTGACGATTGACACTGAGCGCACCGTGTCCACCTCGGGATCGATGGGGCTCCCCAGGGGCTTGCTCAATGATCCGCTGTTTCGCCAGTTCTTCGGATTTCCAGGTGGGGGAAGGATGCCGTCCCAACGCACGGAACGGAGCCAGGGCAGCGGGGTGATTTTCCAAAGTGATGGCTTGATCCTCACCAATGCGCACGTGGTGGAGGGCAGCGAACGGGTGAGCGTGGGGCTGCGGAACGGTCGAACGGTGGAGGGTCGGGTGGTTGGTCGGGATGCCCTCACCGATTTAGCCGTGGTGCGCTTGGTGGGGGCCGGGCCCTGGCCCGTGGCGCCCCTTGGCAATTCCGACACGCTCCAGGTGGGTGATTGGGCCATCGCCGTGGGCAATCCCTATGGATTGGACAACACGGTCACCCTCGGCATCGTCAGCAGCCTCAACCGCAACGCCCGCAAACTCGGCATCCTGGACAAACGGTTGGATCTGATCCAAACCGATGCCGCGATCAACCCCGGAAATTCAGGGGGGCCCCTGCTGAACGCCAATGGGGAAGTGGTGGGAATCAACACTCTCGTGCGGACCGGTCCAGGAGCGGGCCTGGGCTTCGCGATCCCCATCAACCGAGCCCGTCAAATCTCAGGCCAACTGATCAGCACGGGGCGGGCCAGTCATCCCATGATCGGGGTTGGCCTCGATGTCATGCGAGGCGAGAGCGGCAGAGATCTGGGAACCGGGGCGCGGGTGGTGGCGGTGCAACCCGGGGGGCCCGCCGCCACGGCCGGCATCCGGCCCGGCGATGTGATCACGGGTGTGGATGGCAACCGAATCACCAACCCCAGTGACGTGATCAGCGCGGTGGAGAAAGCGGGGGTGGGCCGTGCCCTGCGGCTCAGCCTTCTCCGGAGTGGGGAACCCTTTCAGGTGTCCGTGATCCCCGGAGATTTGGCGACGCAAGGAAGGCCCTGAACCCCGAGGCCCCCTCAAAGGACGTCGAACCTGTCGGGCCGGGTCCCAGGGGGGAGGTCACTTTGGGGGTGGCCACTGGATGGCGGAGAAGGGGCTGAAAATCGAGGGGGAGCCCCCAACTGCTGGCGCATGACCCATTGGGTGGCGGCCTTTTGGCTGTGCCAAGCCTGCAACAACTGCTTGGCCAAACCCCGCAACACTTGGGGATCTGCCGTGGCGTCGATGGCCCGGCTCATGCGCTCCAGCTCAAATTTCTGCCCCAGGGAGAGGGCGAGAGGCTCGGACATGGCGGCACCTCCGAAAAAGGGTATGGCCGCAAAGGTAAGAACTGTTTCAGGGGCCCACGTATCCGTTGCGACATCTGTTATGTCCTGGTGAGGAAATCAACGTCGGCCCGCTCTGGGAGGAGCGATCCAACAGGGAGGGGACGCTGGCGGGAAACAGCTTCAGAGAAGCGCTCAGAGAAGCTCTCTTCGGTGGTCCGCTCCTCCAACTCCCGCGCGATCGACCCGATGGGGTCGGAGAGGGCCCCAGAATGTGTGATGGAACCCTGATTAAGTGGGACCCAACACCTGCTTGGAGCGGGCCCGGCGATCCTGGTCGCGCTTCTGTTGCCGTTGGCGATTGGCGTCCCGCTTGGCGCTGCGCTCCCGCTCCTGGTGGAGGCGCTCTTGTTCCAGGGCCTCTTCTCTCTTTTTGGCCTGGTAGTAAGCAAAGTCACCCCGGTAGAGGACGAGTTCCCCATCCCGCAGCTCCACGACCCGGTTGGCCACCTTGGAGACGAACGCGCGGTCGTGCGACACCAGCAACGCCGCCCCCTCATAGCCGCTCAGGGCCTCCTCCAGCATGCGCTTGGCTGGGATGTCGAGGTGATTGGTGGGCTCATCCAGCAGCAGCAGGTTGGAGGGGCGCAGCAGCAAGAGCGCCAGGGCCAGCCGGGCCTTCTCCCCACCACTGAGCAGGGCGGCCTCCTTGAACACCGTGTCGTTGCTGAAGCCGAAACGCCCCAAAAAGGATCGCACCTGGCTCTGGCTCCAATCGGGCACGGCGTCAAACACCATGGCGAGCACTTCCTTGCTCAGATCCAGAGCCTCAGCCTGGTTTTGCTCGAAGTAGGCGGGGATCACGTTGTGCTCGCCCAGGCTCACCTGGCCCTCCAGGGGGGTCTCCATGCCCATCAACAGGCGCAACAGGGTGGATTTGCCCGCCCCATTGGGTCCCACCAGGGCGATGTGATCGCCACGCTCCACCTCGAGATCGGCCCCGAGAAACAGGATGCGATCGCCATAGGCGTGGGTGAGGTTGGTGAAGCTGGCCACCCGACGCCCCGAGCGCGGCGCGGGGGGAAAACGGAAGTGGGGCCCGGCCAGCTCTTCCACGGGGGCCTCGATCTTCTCAATTTTCTCCAACAGTTTTTCGCGACTTTTGGCCTGGGTGCCGCGGGTGGCGCTGGCGCGGAAACGGTCGATATAGGCTTGCTGCTGGGCCAGCTCTTTTTGCTGACGCTCAAAGGCCAGCTGCTGAGCCGAACTTTCTTGAGCCTTGAGTTCGAGGTGTTGGCTGTAGTTCCCCAGGTATTGACGCGAAACGCCCCGTTCTGTCTCCACAATCTGATTGCAGATCCGATCAAGAAATGTGCGGTCGTGGCTCACCACCACCAGGGGGACATCCTGGGCGAGAAGGGTGGTTTCCAGCCATTCAATGGTGTGCACATCCAGGTGGTTGGTGGGCTCATCCAGCAGCAACACATCGGGTTCTTGGAGCAAAATCTTGCCCAGGGCCACACGCATCTGCCAGCCACCGGAAAAATCTCCCACCAACCTCTCGGCCTCTGCCAAGCTGAAGCCAATGGTGGGCAGCACCTTATCGATCCGCGCGTGGAGCTCGTAGCCGTGGAGGGATTCAAAGCGAATCTGCAGCTGGCCCAGCTCGTCAATCAACCGCCGCAGCAGTTCCGGATCCTCCGCGGCCCGCTCGCTGGCCATCTCTTCCTCAACGCGCCCTTGGGCATTGAGCACGGCGGCGGCCTCCTGGAAGGCCTGAAATAACTCCTGCCGGACCGTGCGCTGGAGATCCACCTCGAATTCCTGCCGTAAAAACGCGATGCGCGGCTCTCCCTGCCGCAGCACCTGGCCGCTGGTGGGCTCCTCCAAACCGGCCAGGATCCTCAGCTGGGTTGACTTTCCCGCCCCATTCACCCCCACCAGGCCGATGCGGTCGCCCGCCTTCACCTCCCAGCTCACATCCCGCAGCACTTCCCCGGTGGGATAAATCTTGCCAATGCGTTCGAGGCGCAGCACGGGGATGGAGGAAACAAGTCCCCATCCTCGCAAGGAGCGTCAGGCAAACTGGACGGGATAGCCGCCAGATTGGGCTGAATGATCAAGCGGTTGGAACAACTGGCGGCCCTCGTGGTGGCGGCGGGCCTGGCTCTGGTGAGCTACTGGCTGTTTTTCAGCTGGGCCCAGGGAGGGGGGGTGCATCGGCGACAAAAACCGAGTGGCTCCCCGGCCAGTCTGTCGCCCCCAACGCGGAGAAGCGTCGCCCCCCTGGCCTCACAGCCCTCCCCGGGCCTTGAGCAACCATTGCTTGGTGGCGCTGTCGTCCAAACCGGAAAGGTGCTCTCTCACCTCCTCAGCGGTGACGGCCAGGCCCTGGTCGGCGCCGATCTCCACGATCCGGCGCATGGCCCCGCTGGGATCCTGCAGGGCCTGGCGGAAGAGGGATTGGGTGAGCTCCGGGTCCTCGCTGATCCTGGCGTAGAGCTCGGCGGCGTTGGCAGCGGACATCAGGCGGCCTCCAGTGGTTCTGAACCTATCGCGTCCTGACGGGACAGGGTGAGGTGGCCGGCCTCAGGCCGAGAGGGCACGGCCATCAGGCCGCCAGAGGGCGCCCGTCATCGGAGAGGCCGCTGGCGGAGGCGTCTTCCATGCTGCGGGCATCCAGGCAGAGCACCTTGCGCAGCTGGGCGTAGTTGGCCGCCAGGCCCTCACGACCCTCCTGCTGGGCTCCGTACTCGGCGCGTTGCAGAACGTGATGGAGGTGGGTCAGGAGATAGGTGCTGATCACCGCGGAAACCAACACGTCGCTGCGCTCAGCCTGTTGACGAGAGCGCACGGTCCGGGCCCGCGGCTTGGGTGCTCCAGCCACGGAAGGGGAGGACTTGGTGGGGGTGGTGCGAGCCATGGAACGAACGTCCGAAAACGAGAGGAGGTGGAGGAGAGGGAGGCGCGAAGGTCAGCTCTGTTCCACAAGCATACTGCTGGATACTACCCTTGACTAACTTTGTACACTTTTTCCTATCCGATCCGATCCCACGGTCGTGGCGACCCGTCAGACCTCTTCCAGCGGGCGACCCAAGTCGCCCCGCATTCAGGTGGTGTTGCCTGAAGAGCTCTGCGAGCGCCTGGCCGCCCTGGCGGAGGAGGAATCCCGCACCGTGAGCAACATGGCCAAGGTGCTGATCCAACAAGGGGTGGAGGCCCTGGAGCGGCGGCGAGGCCTCCCGGCCCCCACCGCCTTGCCGACCCCCGCCGAACGGCCCATCGAACCTTTGCCACCAACGGAACAGTTTCGCGAGGTGCTGGAACGGCAGGAACAGGGCAAGCCGTCCCGACTCCGGGGAGCCCCGAAGCGCTTGCGCCTGCAGCGCCCCCGCGATCGTTGAGACGTCAGGCCCCGGTCCGGCCCCGTTCATGGCCGTGGCCCTGGCCCGAGGGAGGATTGGCTCGCACCCCCAACACCGCCCCCTGGCGGGCTCCCGTCACCGACGGCAGAGACCCCGGGTAAGCCTTGGCATGCCACCAGGCGAGGAGGGCGAAGGCCAGGGCCTCCCGTTCCAGATCGCCAATTCCCCGTTCCGCCAGGGGCCGCACGGCCATGCCACGACAGCGTCGGCGCAGCTGCTCCATCAGAAACCCATTGCGGGTGCCCCCACCGGCCACCAGCAGCTCCAGGGGCGGGGTGCCGCCGCGAAGATCCTGAGCCACGGCCGCGGCCGAAAACGCCGTCAGGGTGGCCAGGGCGTCCGCGGGGGTGGTTTGGGGATTGGAGGCCCGCAAGGCCGAGAGACGTCGCCGCAGATCCTCGGCGCCGAAGAGCTCCCGTCCCGTGGATTTGGGTGGGGGCTGACACAGGTAAGGCTCCCGCAACCAGGTGCTCAGCAGCCGTTCATCCACCCGTCCTTGCCGGGCCCAGCGGCCCTCCTCATCAAACCGCAGCCGGCCCTCGCTGAACCCATGGGCCGCCAGGTCGATCAAGGTGTTGGCGGGCCCGCAGTCCCACCCTCGCACCGGCTGGCGCCGGTCGGGGCCCTGATCCGGGGGGATCAAGGTGAGGTTGGCGATCCCCCCCAGATTGAGCACCGCGCGCCAGCCCCCGATCCTCCCGAGCAAAGCCGCGTCGGTGGCGGGCACCAGGGGCGCGCCCTGGCCTCCCAGCGCCAGATCGGCGGCTCGGAAATCGAAGATCACCGGGCAACCCACCCGTTCCGCCAGCATCGAGCCCATCAGCGCCTGCCAGCTGGCGCCCGGCCGCCCCGGCTCGGGAGGGCGATGCCACAAGGTTTGCCCATGGCAGCCCACCCGTTCCGCCCGCCGCTGGGGATCGCAGCGCCGGGCCGCTTCCGCCTGCACCTCCGTGAGGTCCTCCACCAGATCCAGCACCGCCCCGGCGGGGAGGGCTTGGCCCTGGCCGTAGCGGATGAGCCGCTGGCGAAGGGGATCGGGGTAGGGCACGGACGCGGCGTTGGCCAGCCGCCAGTGGGGGTGTCGCGGCGATCCTCCGAAACGGGCCAACACCGCGTCCACCCCATCGGCGCTGGTGCCGCTCATCAACCCCACAACCCACATTGGCGTCAGCGACTGGGGAGGGCCTCAAGAGCCTCAGCGCTGCCCATCACCACCAACACCTCCCCTTCCCCGAGCACATGGGACGCGGGGGGGTTCACCATGAGCTTGTTGGCCAACCCGGCGGCGAGCACATTGACGCTGTAGGTCTTGCGGAGATTGAGATCGCGCAGGGAGCGGCCGATGAAGGCTTGGGGAACCTTGATCTCCTCGATGCTGTTGCGATCATCCAGCCGCAGCCGTTCCAGGAGATTGGGCCGCACCAGCTCCTGACCCAGGCGAGTTCCCTGCATTTTGGAAGGGAACACCACCTTGTCGGCCCCAACCCGGCGCAACATCTTCTCGTGCAAATCACTGGTGGCACGGGCGATCACCTGCTGCACCAGGGTGCCCGGGGCGTCCTTGACGATGAGGGTGGCCGTGATGCTGGCCTCAATCGGTTCGCTGATGGCCACCACAACCGTCCCCACATCAAGGGCTCCGGCCGCCCGGAGGGCATCCTCATCGGTGCAGTCGACGATGCGGGCCTCGATTCCGGTTTCCTGCTGCAGCAGCTCATCAATGGCCCGCGAATTGAGATCAATGGCCAGCACTTCGGCGCCAAAGCGCTTGAGTTCCTTGCACACCGCGCCGCCAAAACGACCGACGCCGATCACCGCGAAGCTGTTTGAGACATCCTGGGCAGCGCTGGGCTGCCACTGCCACCACTGGGACATGACGAAGCAATCAGTTGGGCTGGGGGGTCATCCGCAAATAGGGACGAATTTCCGTCACCCCTTTGGGGAATTTGGCACGGGCGTCTTCGGTGGAAATGGAGGGCACCACCACGCAATCCTCCCCCTGCTTCCAATTGACCGGCGTGGCCACCTGGTGGCTGTCCGTGAGCTGGAGGGAGTCGATCACGCGGAGGATTTCCTGAAAATTCCTCCCGGTGCTGGCGGGATAGGTGATTTGCAGCCGCAGTTTTTTGTTGGGATCGATAATGAAGACAGAGCGAACGGTGAGATTGTTCAAAGACTGGGGGTGGATCATCCCATAGAGATCACTCACCTTCCGATCTGAATCCGCGAGAATCGGATAGTCGACGCTGGTGGACTGGGTCTCATTGATATCAACAATCCAGCCCTCGTGACTCTCGGCGGAATCGACACTCAAGGCCAGGGTTTTCACATTGCGCTTATCCCATTCAGGACGCAGCCTGGCGACCTCACCGAGTTCCGTCGTGCACACTGGTGTGTAATCCGCCGGATGGGAGAACAGCACAACCCAGTGGTCATCAGCGAAATCGTAAAGATTGATCGGACCGAGCTGGGAGTTTTGGGTGAAATCAGGAACGGTGTCACCGAGCCGCAAAGTCATGGCCTGGAGCCGAGGGAGATGCCGTCGATCTTGTCACAGTGGTGAGGTCGGTCGCCCACGCCATCAGGAGATGACGCAATCGGCGCAGGCCCAGATCCGCCGTGGCGGACACAAAAAGCATGTCGGGCTCCAAAGCCTTGGCCCGATCCAGTTCCTCAGCGGGGCAACGGTCGATCTGGTTGCCAATCACCAGCTGGGGCCGCTCGGCGTGGAAATCGTTCAGAACGGAGCGCACCGCGGCCAATTGCTCGGGCCAGGAGGGGTCAGCCAGATCCACCACCAGCAGGAGCCCGTCGGCCTCCAGGGCCTCCTCGAAGGTGGAGCGGAAAGCCTCCACCAACGCTGGCGGGAGGTCGCGAATGAAGCCCACCGTGTCGGTCAGCAGAATGGGTTCCGCCCCCGGCTCAGCGGTGCCATCCAAGCGGAGTCGACGGGTGGTGGGATCCAGGGTGGCAAACAGCTGGTTGGCGGCCAGCACCCCCCGTCCCGGCGGGGCACCGCTGAGGGCGTTGAGCAGGGAACTCTTGCCGGCGTTGGTGTAGCCCACCAAGGCCAACCGGCAGGAGCCGGAGCGGGACCGCCGCAGGCGGGCCCGATGGGCTTCGAGGCGCTTCACCTCCCGCCGCAGGCGATCAATCCGGCGGGCGATCGCCCGTCGATCCTTCTCCAATTGCGTTTCCCCCGGGCCCCGGGTGCCAATCCCCCCGCCCTGGCGGGAGAGCGCCACCCCTCGGCCGGTGAGACGGGGCAGGCGGTAGCGCAACTGGGCCAACTCCACCTGCCATCGCCCCGCCGCGCTGGCGGCCCGCTGGGCAAAGATGTCGAGGATCAGCTCACTGCGATCGCTCACGGGCACGGCGAGCGCCCGCTCCAGCTGACGGCTCTGACCGGGGGTCAACTCCCGATCACACACCACCAGACTCGCCTGGAGCCGGCGTGCCTCCAGGGCCGCCTCCCGCAGCTTGCCCTCCCCCCACAGGCCGGCGCCAGGCCCACCGGAGCGACGCTGCGCCACCACGCCCACGGGCAGGGCCCCGGCGCTGCGCACCAGCCCCTCCAATTCGGCGACGCGTCGCTCGAGCTGGGAAGCGATTTCCTCCTGGCTGAGCACCAGAAGCAACACCCTCTCTTGAGGTTGGCCCCGGTTGGCGGCGGCGAGGCTGGCGGCGGAGGACGGGGGAGACCGGCGCTCGTCGGTGGAGTGCACGGCGGGGGGAGCCAGCTGGCAGAGATCCGGCAAGTCGCCCTCCTCCGCGGCGATCCAGGAGTGCTCGCCCCCAGGGGAAGGCACGCTGAGCCGCGCCCGCCACGGCCCGCCCGCGGTGGGCTTGGGTCCGAAACGCAGCCAACAGCGGGCGGAGAGATCCAAGCCCACCAACCCCTCCCGATGGGGGGGATCCAGCGAGGGCTGCCGGGGGGAGCCCGCGCAGGTGAGCAAGCGCCCCACCCGGGCCTGACGGCGGGAGAAGCCCGCCAAGCGCTCCAGGATCTTCGCCGCCGACTCCAGCTCTCCCACCCAGAGGGCCCGGGGAAGCCCCCGCTCATCCACCACCAGGGTGAGGGGAAGCTCCAGGGCGGCACCCTCCAGTCCCAGACGGGCGAGGGTGAGGGGATCGGCCACCGCGTCCGCCGGATGGCGACGGTGCAGCAACTCCTCCAGCCGGTGGCGAACCGATGGACGCAATCCCTCCGTGCGCCCCAGGAGCACGCCTTGCCTCATCGCCTCCGCAGCAGCAGGCAGCGAACCCCGGCTCTGGAGGCCCCCTCGACGTCTTCCGGTTGATCGCCCACGTGCCACGCCTCATGGGGCTGGAGATCGAGGGCCTCCAGCGCCCGAACAAAGGGCAGCGGGGAGGGTTTGGCCGCCCCCACCTCACTGGAGACGATCACCACCTCCAGCCAATCCATCAGCCCCAGGGACGACAACAGGCCATGGAGGCGTCGATCGAAGTTGCTCACCACGGCGAGGCGCAGCCCCCGCCGCCGCCAGCTGGCCAACTGTTCCGGCACATCGGGATACACCCGCCAGAGCTCGGGACGGGCGAAACGGTCGAAGAGGTCGTCCACCATTGCCCTGGAGGGGAGGGAGGGGGCCTCCAGGGCCTGAAACACCTCGGTGACGCGATCTCCCCACCAGCTCCGCTCCGCCTCTTCCAGGGCCTCGGGATCCCCGGCGGGGAAGGCCAACGGGGGGGCGGCCCGATAGACCCGGGGGAACGCCCCATCCAGGGCGGCGGGATCCACCGGGATGCCGTGATCGGCCGCGACGGCGGCATAGGTGGTGCCCACCGAGTCGCGAAGGGTGATCAGGGTGCCCATCGCGTCGAGCAACACCCCGCGGGGCCTGGGCCAAGACGGCGAGGGGGGCGCCATCACGACTCGGCCAGCCAGCCGGCGGCCACCCGCAGCCGCTGGGGCAGGCCAGGAAGTCGGGTGAGGTAGGCCAGACGGCGGAGGGCAAACGCCGCTCCGCCGGCGAGGGTGAGGCCGCCACCGGTGAGGGAGGCCTCCCCTTTGCCCAGGCTGAGCATCTCCCCCAGATCGTTCCAAACAAAGGGTTGGAGGGGCTCACCGGCCAGGTGCCGCATCACGTTGGCGGCGGCCACCTGGGCCTGCTGGAACGCCACCTGGGCGGTTGGGGGAGCGGCGCCGGGCAGATCCGTCTGGAGGCCTGGCACCGAGGCCAGATCCCCCACCACAAACACGTCGGCATGCCCTTCCAACCGCAGATCGGCATGGCAGCGGAGCCGGCCGGAGGGCTCCTGGGGCGGAGACGGGGTGAGGAGCGGCGGCTGGAACCGCAAGCCCGCCGTCCAGATCACCGCTTGGACGGGACTCTCTTCCGTGGTGGGGTGGGGAGAGCCCGGAGTGGCCGGGAGGCTGAGGGTGAGACGGTCGGCCCCCACGGCCTCCACCCGGGTGCGGAGCCGCAGCCGCACATCGCGTCGCCTCAGGGCGGAGACGGCCTGCTCCCGATTGAAGGCGCGGGAGTGGGGCAGAAGCTGGTCGCCCCGCTCAATGAGTTCCACCACGCAGGCCCCCTGGAGCATGTCGGCCACCTTGCAGGCGAGCTCCACCCCGGTGGGGCCGGCCCCGACGATCGCCAGACGCTGCAGGGGGCTCTCCCGGCGGCCAAGCGCCTGGAGCACCCTCCGCAGACGGGTCACATCGTCGAGGGAGCGAAAGGTGAGGGCATGGTGGGCCGCGCCCGGAACCGACCCGGTGTTCTCTTGGGAACCGGTGGCGAGCACCAGGGCGGAGTACGCCAGCGTGGCGCCTCCGGCCGTGCGGAGTTCGTGGTCGTCGGTGTGGACGCTGACCACCCGGTCGCGGAGCCAGCCGACGCCGGGCCCCGCCAGCAGGCTGTCGTAGGGCGGAGCGATCTCCCAGGCGCGCAACTCACCGCTCAGGAGCTCGTAGAGCAAGGGCAAAAACAGAAAATGATCGTTGGGTTCGACCAGCAGCAGGGGAGGGTGGTTGGGAAGGGAGGCCAGCCGGAGGGCTGTGTAGAGGCCACCAAAGCCTCCCCCCACAATCACAACGGGTGGACGGGAACCGGAGGCCCCAGCCGTGGCTGGAGAGACAGGCGGAGGGGTGCGGAAGTCGCCGGACTGCATGGGTCAACCATAACCAGCCCTACTGCCGAGTCTGGGTTTCGGGGCATGATGGAGCCATGAGCCGGTTTCCACCTCCCCAAGCTCCCCCCGCCGAGGCTGGGCCCCCGCCGATCACCGCGCCGGGCCATCTCGCCGGGACTCAGCCAACGGCTGGCTATCCCGCCGCCGCCAACGCCGAGCCGATCGACCTGGCCGCCGCGAGGGCCCACCTGACGCCTCTGGACGCGGAAGCTCGGCTGGCCTGGGCCCTGGACACGTTCGGAGAGAGCTTCTGCCTCACCACCAGCTTCGGCATCCAGGCGGCGGTGCTGCTGCACATGATCTCGGCGCTGGGGGAAGCCCGAGGGGGGAGCGGGGTTCCCGTGATCTGGGTGGACACGGGCTACCTACCGGAGGAGACCTACCGCTACGCCGAAGAGCTCTGTCGACGGTTGCCGCTCAACCTGCGGGTGGTGCAATCGGAGATGTCGCCCGCCCGGATGGAGGCGCTGCACGGCCGGCTCTGGGAAACCGGCAAGCTGGACGACATCACGCTCTACAACAAGCTTCGCAAGGTGGACCCACTGGATCGGGCCCTGCGGGAGAGGGGGGTGCGCTGTTGGGCCAGCGGGGTGCGCGGAAGCCAAACCGACCACCGGCGCACGATGACCCCGCTGGATCCGGTGCGGGGGCTGTGGTCGCTCCACCCGCTGCTCTCGTGGACACCGAAGGATGTCTATTACTACATGCAGCGCCATGACCTCCCCCAGCACCCCCTGTTTGCCAAGGGCTACTCCACCGTGGGCGACTGGCACAGCAGCGCGGCGGACGATGGGGACCGGGCCGGTCGGTCCACCCGATTCGGGGGCCTGAAACAGGAGTGCGGCATCCACCTGCCGGGGATGATGGGCGAGGGGATTTGACCCCTGCCCGGGGCGCCCGCTGGTTGCTGATCGGCAACAGCCGTTGGCACTGGGCGGAGCGCCAGGCGGATGGCCAGCTTCACGGCTGGGATGGCGATCCCGTGCGGCGTGGGGGCGACGGGGTGGCGCCCCTGGCCTGGGCGGCCGTTGGCGCTCTGCCCGACCCTGAGGTGTGCCCGCCGGAGCGGCGGGTGGGCCTGGCGGATGTGCCGCTGCGCGGATGCCCGCCCTGGTTGGGGGTGGACCGGGCGTTGGCGGGTTGGGAAGCCTGGCGCGAACTGGAGGAGGCCGTTCTGGTGGTGGATGCGGGCACGGTGATGAGCCTCACCCGGGTGGATGGGCGGGGGGCTTTCCGGGGCGGGCGGCTGATCGCCGGGCTGCGCCTCCAGCTGGAGGCGATGGCCCACCGAACCGCCCTGATCGGGCCCCTCCTGGCCGATCCGCCAGTCGCCCAGGAGGGGCGAGCGCCCAACCCGGACGACCCCGATTGGCCCGCGGCCACGGGGGAGGCCATGCGGGTGGGGGTGGAAGCCGCCCTGGCCGCCGCCGTGATCGACGCGGCCCGGGGGGCGGACACTCGGGTGGTGGTGTTCACGGGGGGCGACGGGCGGCTGCTGCGTCAGCGCACGGCCGCCCGACTGGAGGAGCAGGGCATCGCGGCGGCCCACAGGCCCCTGTTGTGCCTGAGGAGCCTGGCGCGCCTCCGGCCAGAGGGCTGAGGGCGGGGCCGCGGCCTCAGGCCAAACCCAGATCCGCGAGGATGTCGTCGGCCATGGTTTCGGCCTTCACTTTGAGATAAACGCGTTCGATCTTGCCCTCGGGATCCACCACAAAGGTGTGGCGCATCATCCCCATGTACTCCCGGCCCATGAACTTCTTAAGGCCATAGCTCTCATAGGCGCTGGCCACGGGGCAGGGCTCGGCGTCGGTGAGGAGGATGAAGGGCAGGTTGTACTTGGCGATGAACTTGCCGTGACTGGCGGCGCCGTCTTTGCTGATGCCGATCACGACGATGTCATGGTCACGGAGCGTGCTCCAGCGATCCCGAAAATTGCACGCCTCTTTCGTGCATCCAGGGGTGTCATCCTTGGGGTAGAAGTAGATCACCACTCTCTTTCCCTTGAACGACGCCAGGTCGACAGGCTTTCCCTCCTGATCTGGAAGGGTGAAGGCGGGAGCCGGATCCCCGATGGCGAGAGCCATGGCACAAGATGGATGGAGGTGAGAGCCTAGATGGAAGCCCGAAGATGAAGGATGGGTCGGGGACCTTCGCTTGAAGTGTGCGGCCGATGATTTGGCGTGACAACACAGACAAATCAGTCAGGTGTGGCTAGGTTGAAAACGAAGTCGTCTTCCAACCACCCGTGTTCAAGCGTCTGCTCGCTGGTCTCACAGTGGGAACGGCATTGACTGTTGTCGCCGTCCCCCTGTCAGCCCAAGCCGCCACCAATCCTGTCCGCTGGAATACCGGCGGCGCTGTTTGGTCCACCAACCAATCGGCCTTCGACACCTTCCTGAAAACCGGTGCTGTCACCGACCGTGGCCTCGCTGGTGGCCTGGCCCGCTCCGGCTGGACCGCCACGCAGGTGCGTGATGGCATGAACAAAACCTATGACGTCGACCTGGTCGGGGTGTCGCGTTTCCTTTACTCCGATGCCGGCGTGAAGTTCCTGAAAAACGCCACCGCCAGCTACTTCCCCTACTGGAGCATGAACACCTACGCGGTTCAGGCTCTGCGCTCGGCCATCATCTCCGACGCCGCGGACGGCTCCATTTCCTCCGCCGGCATCATGAGGGCCCTGCCCACCGATTTCCGGTTGGCTGACTTCTGCAACACCTACACCGGCGCCCAAAACATCTGCGCCGAAGGTCGTTGCAAGGCTGGCACGGCCCAGTGCACCTCCCTGCTCTCCTGGTACGTGTTCCTGCCCGCCTGCATCGAGGCCAACCAGGTTCTGGATCCCGTGGCTGAAGTGCGGACCCCTCCCCCCAGCGCCCCCGTCGAGCCGATCCGCGGCCTTTGGTGAGCCCCTTGGGTTCAGTTCTTCCGTCCCCGGCCCCGGCCGGGGCTTTTTTTTGGCTCGGGGACTTGGGGCCACTGGCCCTCCAGCACCCCATGGTGGAGGCGCTGGGGCAGGCGGGACCCCAGATGGGCTCGAAACCATCCCCGCAGGGCGTCCAGGTCGTCGGGGGTCAGGCCCGCGGCCGTGAGGGAGGCGCGGTAGGGCGCCGAGGCGGCGAACCAGCGCTCCAGCAGCCGTTCCCCCAAGAGGAGTTCGAGGGATTCCTCCCACCCCCGCTCGCCCACTCGCCAGCCCTCCGCCTGAAGGGCCGCCACCAGCCCCGGGGGCGCCCAAGATCCTGGCCCCAAGCCCCTCGTCTCCGCCTCCACCACCCGATCGAGCAAGGCGGGGTCGAGAGAGGAGGCCCCCCCCGGGGGGCTCGGAAGCGCCAACAAGGCCCCGGCGGGACCGACCCGGGGCTGGCTGAAGAGCAAGCGCAGGCGGGCTCCGGGTACGGCCAGGGCTGAGAGGGCCTTGACCCAGGGCCCGAACTCCTCGCCCGGGCCGGCGAGCCGGGGCTGGCGCGCCACGATCCACTCAAACCGTCCACCGGGCTGGCCCAGGTGTCCCAGGGGCTGGGGGTCGTCGTCCGGCACCACCAGCAGCTGGGGTCGCACCAGGGGATCCAGCACCTGGAGCTGGGCCTCCAGGCGCTCCAACTCCTCCGGCTGGGACACCGTGAGCACCACCTCCCCCTCGGAGGCGTCGCGGAGCGGATCGATGGCCCATAGCAAGGAGCGGGCGCGCAGCACGAGCACCCGATCGAGCCGGCCCGGATGGAGATCCCCCCAAAAGCGCTGGCGCAGCAGGTCCAACCGCTCCCCTTCCGCCGCGGCCTGGCGGGCCAGCCAGCGCTGGAGGAGGGGATCGTCCGGGCTCGAGCTGAGGAATTCGCCAAACTCCTCCCGCTGTTCCGCCACCGCGGCCAGCTGGGCCGCCCGCCGCTGGCGGAGAGCCTCCCGGCGGCCCCCTTCCCAACCCAGGCTCCCGGGCTGCCAGAACACCTGGCCCCGCAGGGCGCTGGGAAGATAGTCCTGGGCCACCCAGTGCTCCTCGTAGGCGTGGGGATAGCGGTACCCCACGCCATCGCCAAAGGCCTGACCATCACGATGGCCATCCCGAAGGTGGGAAGGCACCTGTTGCTTGCGGGCTTGGCGCACGGTCTTGATGGCGTCAAACACCCCGAGGGTGCTGTTGCTTTTGTCGGCGCTGGCCAGATAGAGGGCGGCCTGGGCCAGGGGGTAGACGCCTTCGGGGAGGCCCACCCGGTCGAAGCTGGCGGCGCAGGCTTCCACCACCACGATGGCCTGGGGATCGGCCAGGCCCACGTCTTCCCCCGCGGCGATGAGCATGCGGCGAAAGAGGAAGCTGGGATCTTCGCCGGCCTCCAGCATGCGGGCCAGCCAGAAGAGGGCGGCATCCGGATCGGAGCCCCGCAGCGACTTGATGAAGGCGCTGATGGTGTCGAAATGGGCATCGCCCCGCTTGTCGTAGAGCACGGCCCGCCGCTGGATCGACTCCTCGGCGATCGCCAAGTCGATCACCAGGCGTCCCTCGGCGTCGGGCTCGGTGGTTTCCACCGCCAGCTCGAGGGCATTGAGCAGGCCGCGGGCATCGCCGTTGGCCACATCCACCCAATGGGCCTCGGCCTCCGGGGTGAGGGAGATGGGGCGGGCCCCGTAGCCCCGCTCCGGGTCGCTGAGGGCCCGATGGAGAACGCGGCGCAAATCCTCGGGCTCCAGGGGCTGGAGGCGAAAGAGGCGGGCGCGGCTCACCAGGGCCTTGTTGACCTCGAAATAGGGGTTTTCCGTGGTGGCGCCGATGAGGGTGAGGGTGCCGTTTTCCACCCAGGGGAGGAGGGCGTCCTGCTGGGCGCTGTTGAAGCGGTGCACCTCATCAATGAAGAGGATGGTGCGCAGGCCGTGGTGGGCCAGCCGCCGCTTGGCCTCTTCCACCTCGGCTCGGAGGTCCTTGACGCCAGCGAGCACGGCGTTGAGGCTGCTGAAGTGGGCGCGGGTGCGGCCAGCGATGATGCGGGCCAGGGTGGTTTTGCCGGTGCCCGGGGGGCCATGGAGGATGAGGTTGCCCACCCGATCGGCGCTGATGGCTCGGCGCAACAGGCGTCCTGGCCCAAGGATGGCGTCCTGACCGACGAAGTCGTCGAGGTCGCGGGGGCGCATGCGCTCGGCGAGGGGGGCGATGTTGTCCAGGGTTTGCTGGCGGTGGTGGCTGAAGAGATCAGCCATCCGCCGCCCTCCTCGCGCTCCCCGGGGAGGACGCCGTCATGGCGGGTTTAGGGGGCCGTCGTCGGGGAGCCGGGGCCATGGAGACGGGCGCTGAAGCCAAGCAGATCGATGCCGCTGAAGAGAAAGCTGATGCCCACCAACAGTCCCAGCACCGAGAGCAGACCCGCCGGACTCATGGTGGTGATCAACAGGCCCAAGGCCAGGGTGACCAGGCCGTTGAGCAGCCCCCAACCCCACCCGGCGGCGTGCCGATGGGCCAGGGCCAGCACGCTCATCACCCCCCCTTCCACCAGGAACACCAGGCCAACGGCGGTGGCCAGCAGCTTGATCTGCTGGGCGGCGGGCACCACGCCAGCTTTGAACTGGAGCAGCATCCACAGGCCGGCGTAAAGGAAGAGGCTGGCCACGACCAAACGCAGAAACCCATGCCAACGGGTGAGGCGACGGCCCCGGCTGAAGGCGTCAACCCAGCCCATCAGGCCCGCCACCAGGAAGGCCACCGCCACCATCACGGTGACGCCAGCGGAGGCCACCACCGGGAAGAAAAGGGCCAACAGGCCCAAGACGATCATCACGATCCCCTCAGCCTGGGTGAGGCCCTTCAACCGGCCCGCCTGGAGCGCTTGGCGGGTGAGGGCCGTCTCCCCCCCGGTGAAAACCTCATCGTCTGGGGAGTTGAAGGTGGCTCCGGAAGGCATGGCAAGGCGAGACGTGTTGTTTAGACGGTAGGCAGGGTCAACGGTTTCGCCACCTGTTTGACCCCATCCGTCACCCACCCTCGATCCGCGGAGGGATGGGGCCCTGGCGAGCGCGCCGCCAGACCCGGGAGGGGCGCTCGCCGTAGCGGGCCAAATAGTCACGGCTGAAGGAGGCCGGGGAGAGATAGCCGCAAGCCAGGGCCACCTCGGTGAGGTTGCGAGAGCCTCCTGGCCTTTCCAGCAAGGCGCGGGCCTTGGCGAGCCGTTGCTGGCGGAGCCACTGCATGGGTCCGAGGCCGAAGCGCCGCTTGAAGGCGGCCTGGAGGGAGCGGCGGCTGTAATTGGAGCGCCGCTCCATGTCGGAAAGGCTGATCGGCTCGTCGAGATGGGCCAGCAGCCACTCCACCAGGGAAGCGTGCGGGAAGGGGGGCTCCTCCCGATCCGGGGCCTGGGAGGCCTCCAGCAGATCGGGCACCAGGAGCATCACGATCAGCCGGCGGATGAGATCGTCCAAGCGAAGCATGGGATGCACCTCACCGCTGATGGCCACTGAGCGTTCCACGAAGGCCATGGCCTCCATCAGCAGGCTTTGCCCCTTGGCGCGGCGGGGATCGGCGCGGCGGTTGAGGATGGCGGGTCGCTCCAGGGCCGCCCGGAGGGCCAGTGCGTCAAATCCCGGACCAGCGATGGCATGGGCCACCGGCAACAACGACTCAGGGGCGAAGCTCAGGATGATGCCGGAGCAGGCGGTGCAGTGCAGGCGGAAGCGGGTGCGGGCGGCGGGGATGAACAGGCAGGACTTCCGGAAGGTGAAGCTCTGGCGCTGGATGTGGAAATGGTTGGTGCCGGCCAGGTAGGGAACCACCAGCTGGGCCTCACATTTCTGCTCCACCTCCCCATCGATGGCCGAACCCCAGGTGGCCAGGAGGGTGAGATCCCCCAGGCGAAGGCAACCGGAATGATTCAGGAAGGGTTGGTCCCGCTCTGGATGGTCCCAGGTGTGCACCCGCAGGGGAAGGAAGGCACTCACCACCGAACCAAATGTGACGGTGTCGGTGGAAGCCAGGGAAGCTCCGGGGAGCTGGAGGAAGGGAATGGCCGTCAAGGGGTTCAACAGCGATTCCGAGGGGTGGCGCGGATCAGGACAGATCCGTCAAGCAAAGGCGGGAATGAGGGATCTCAAACGCCGCAGTGTGTTAGAGTGTAATGAAACTTTAGTTCTGAACAACTGGCGGATAACCGCACACCCACCACCCCACGCAAAGTCGAGCGGAAAACGCACGGCCCGGATGGCGCGGGAGGCCGTGCCGGGTAAGTTGCCGGAGGAGTCGTCCAGTCCTTTCCATGCCCCTCAACGAATACAAGCCCGGAGCGGCGTTCTCGGGAGTGATCGGCCGCACGGTGGAGGTGTCAACCCCCGCTTGGCCGGAGCCCGTGCGGGCGAGGGAAGGGTCGCCGAATGTGCTGTTCATCGTGCTGGACGACACGGGTTTCGGCCAGCTCGGCTGCTACGGGAGTCCGATCCGCACGCCCAACCTGGACGCCCTGGCGGCGGACGGACTGTTGTTCAACAACATGCACACCACGGCGCTCTGCTCGCCATCGCGCTCCTGCATGCTCACGGGCCGCAACCACCACTCCAACGGCCTGGCCTGCATCACGGAGGGATCCACGGGCTTCCCGGGCTCCAACGGGATCATCCCGTTCGAGAACGGTTTTCTTTCGGAGATCCTGCTGGGGAAGGGCTACAACACCTACGCCATCGGCAAGTGGCACCTCACTCCAGCGGAGCAGACCTCGGCGGCGGGCCCCTACGACCGTTGGCCCCTGGGACGGGGCTTCGAGCGATTTTACGGCTTTTTGGGGGGAGACACCCATCAGTACTACCCCGAGCTGGTGCGGGACAACTCCCAGGTGGAGCCGCCCCGCACCCCGGAGGAGGGGTACCACCTGACGCCCGATCTGGTGGAAAAAGCCAAGGCGATGGTGGCCGACGCGAAGCAGGTGGCGCCGAACAAGCCGTTTTTCATGTATTTCTGCACCGGCGCCATGCATGCGCCCCACCACGTGCCGAAGGAATGGGCCGACAAGTACAAAGGCCAGTTTGATGACGGCTGGGACGCCTACCGCGAGAAGGTGTTTGCCCGCCAGAAGGAGCTGGGCGTGGTGCCGGAGGGCACGGTGCTCTCCCGCCACGACCCCGATGTGCCCGACTGGAATGGGCTCTCCGCGGAGGAGAGGCGGCTGTACGCGCGGATGATGGAGGTGTTCGCCGGCTTTTTGGAGCACACCGACCACCACATCGGCGAGTTGATCAGCTTCCTGAAGGAGATTGGCGAATACGAGAACACCCTGGTGATGGTGATCTCCGACAACGGCGCCAGCGCCGAGGGCGGGCCGACGGGGTCGGTGAATGAGGGCAAGTTTTTCAACAACGTGCCGGAAAACCTTGAGCAGAACCTGGCCGCCATCGACGACATCGGCGGCCCCAAATACTTCAACCACTACCCCTGGGGCTGGACCCACGCGGGCAACACGCCGTTTCGGCGCTGGAAGCGGGAAACCTACCGGGGCGGCACGAGCGATCCCTTCATCGTGAGCTGGCCCAAGGGCATCGCCGCCCGGGGGGAGATCCGCTCCCAGTACTGCCACGCGATCGACATGGTGCCCACGGTGCTCGACGCCCTCGGCATCGAGGCGCCCAGCACGATCAAGGGGGCGACCCAAACACCGATCGAGGGCCTTTCGCTGGCCTCCTGCTTCGCTGACGCGGCCGCGCCGAGCAAGCACATCACCCAGTACTTCGAGATGCTGGGCCATCGCTCGCTGTATCACGATGGTTGGCGGGCGGTGTGTCCGTGGCCGGGGCCAGCCTTTAGCGAAACGGAGCACCGCTTCGGGGAGCCGATCAGCTACGAGCAACTCATCCAGCTCGATGCCCACGGCTGGGAGCTCTACAACCTGCGGGAGGACTTCGCCGAAACCAAAAATCTGGCGGCGAGCGAGCGCGACCGGCTGATCGCCATGATCGGCATGTGGTATGTGGAGGCCGGCAAGTACAACGTGCTGCCGATCGACAGCCGCACCACGCTGCGTTTCGCCATTGAGCGGCCCCAACTGGCGCCCGATCGGGAGCGCTACATCTATTACCCCGGCACCCAGATGGTGCCGACCAACGCGGCACCCCGGGTGCTCAACCGGCCCCACAGCATCTCGGTGGAGGTGGAGGTGCCCGAGGGCGGAGCGGAAGGAGTGCTGTTCAGCATGGGCGGCAACGACGGCGGTTTTTCGATCTATGTGCTCGATGGCGTGTTCACCTACGGCTACAACTATGTGGCCGACAGCTACTTCCATGTGCGCGCCAGCGGCGCCGTGCCCGCGGGCCACCATGTGCTGAGCGTGGAGTTTCGGCCCACGGGTCCGGCCGATGTGGCGGCGGGCAAGGGCACCCCGGCGCACATCACCTTGTTTGTGGACGGGGCACCGGTGGGCGAGGGCGACCTGCCGGTGACGATCCCCTTGAGCCTGGGGCTGGCCGCCGGCGTGGCGGTGGGCCATGACCCCGGCTCCCCCGCCGTGCCCGACTACCAGCCGCCGTTCCCGTACACGGGCCGGGTGCGCCGGGCCCTGGTGGATGTGAGCGGCACGCCGGTGGAGGATCTGGAGGCGAAGATCCGCATGGTGCTGGCCCGACAGTAGGGCCATGCCCATCGCCATCGCCCTCACCATCGGCGGCAGTGATTCCGGCGGTGGCGCCGGCATCCAGGCCGATCTGAAGACGTTCACGGCGTTGGGGGTGCACGGCTGCTCGGCGATCAGCTGCGTGACGGCGCAAAACACTCTCGGGGTGAGCCGGGTGGATGCCCTGCCGCCGGAGGCCCTCACCGCCCAGATCGAGGCGGTGGTGAGCGATCTGGCGGTGGGGGCGCTGAAGACGGGGATGCTGCTGAACCAGGCGCTGATCGAGGCCACCGCCGCCGCCATCGCGCCCATGCGGGTGGCCAAGCTGATCGATCCGGTGATGGTGTCGCGGGCCGGGGCGGTGTTGCTGGAAGCCGACGCGATCGAGTCCTACCGGCGTTGTTTGCTACCCCAGGCGGAGCTGCTCACGCCCAACCTGCACGAGGCCCACCTGCTCTCGGGCCTTCCGGTGCGGGACGGGGCGGAGGTGGAGCGGGCGGCGTCGGCGCTGCTGGCGATGGGGCCAGCGGCGGTGTTGATCAAGGGCGGCGGGCTGGCTGAGCTGCGGGGCCGCGATTACCTGCTCTCCGCGGCGGGCCCGGGCCGGTGGCTGGCGCACGCCCCGATCGACACCCCCCACACCCACGGCAGCGGCTGCACCCTGGGGGCGGCGATCACCGCCTACCGGGCCCGGGGGCTGGATCTGGAGGCGGCGGTGGTGGCGGCCAAGGGCTACGTGGAGGGCGGACTGCGCCGGGCGCTGGCCATTGGCGGGGGGCAAGGGCCACTCTGCCACTGGCATGGGCTGGAGGCGGAATAAGCCCAGCCAAGGAGAGGAGCTGGAAGGCATCGCCGCGACAAGCACCAGGGCGGAAGGAGGGGCGAAATAGGCGCCGAAACCCCGCGCGGCGGCATCGCGGTGGAGCGGAAGGTGAACGCCCCATGGGGCAACCAAGCGCTTGCGGGGCTGTTGGTTCTCTATCGAGGGCTGCTGGGGGGGGGATCTTGATCTGGAGGGGGATGGGTCGCGCAAGAGAGCAGAGACGGTCGCCTGTGGTGTGGAGCGCGGACGACGCGCGGGCGATGAGGGGCTGGTGGTGCAACGGCTGGGAAGGAGGCCGCCCAGAAGGCTGGGATGACCAAAGCGGCAGGCTGCCATCCCTTTCGTCATTCCTTTGCGACTCACTTGCTGGAACGAAGCCAAGACATCCGAACCATTCAGGACGCATGGGCCATGAGAATCTGAACACGACCATGATCTCCACCCATGTTCTCAATCACGGGCCCATGGGCATCCACAACCCCGCGGACATTCCGTAGCACCGGATTCATGACCTTCCCAGTTTCCATGACTCACCGCACAACATGAGCACACTTTCTCGCCAAACCCAGCATCGACGAGTGTTGCCACCCACAATGCGCCGTGAAAAACGGGTTGTTGATCGACCAATGGCGCACCGCTGCCGTGGCTCTTAGAACCAGCGAAAGACAAGTTCGAAGGATCGGCAGGGCAAAGCCTGAGGTATTGCTTTGGTGATCATTGTAATCGTGACGAGATGCGCTCTGAGTGCTCAGCTCCAAAGTTACGATCAACAAATGCGGATGAGCGTGATAAGAAAATAATATCATCAACGCATTCATCCGATTATCTACAATCCCGAAGCGAAGATAACTTGGTTTCGCTGTCATCTATCAGGTAATTATTGGCATCTGGGATCAGGACCAGGTGCTTGTATCGTGATGAACGGCGTTAGGGCCACGGGAATCATTGCCGGAAATTCAACAAGGATAAAGCCTATGCCGTGCCAATAGATACTTCAATTCTGGAAAGTTTCTCTATTAGATCGCCACGCCTAAGGAGAATCTGGAAAACCACCCCGATCCAGGCGAGAATAGATCTCAGATCTCAGATCTCAGACCAGGACTGGATTGATGGGCGGCAAGCAGCTGGGCTTTAGTGATTATGAGCAGAGCACGGCAAAAAAGCAGACCAGACGCGAGAAGTTTCTGGCAGAGATGGACACAGTGGTGCCATGGCAGGCGCTGGTCGATCTGATTGAGCCCTATTACCCCAAGACTGGTTCCAAAGGAGGCCGCCCACCCTTCCCACTGGAGACCATGCTCCGGATTCACCTGTTGCAGCACTGGTACTCCCTGAGTGATCCAGCTATGGAGGACG
>Ga0315903_10001065_pt1 | contig 41456 bp, 67 predicted proteins | sample LakEriMetagenome_7_FD_203524 | JGI IMG/M metagenome (GOLD analysis project Ga0315903, IMG submission 203524) | Freshwater fungal communities from buoy surface, Lake Erie, Ohio, United States - Buoy 2 MA119 | ecosystem: Environmental > Aquatic > Freshwater > Lake | place: USA: Lake Erie, Ohio... | reverse complement strand
GCAACCACTGAGTCTACGTTATCGACTTTTGTAGTAAAGCTAGGTAGGGATGATGGGTACGATGCTGGCATTTGTTTCTCCTTAAACTATTCCGCCACTAGGGACAATTTGTACAGTTCCAAGCGTTGGAACCTCATTTACATCACAACTTATTGACTCTACGGTAAGTACTCTCACGTAGTTCCCCGCTCCAATTCCAGTACTAGTTGCGGTTTGAGTGGCACCGGTATTTGAAAAACTAATGAAGTCAGAGCCGGCAGCAGTAACTACCACAGTGTTTAGATTTGAAGTATTGATTGTAGGGTTAACATCAAATACTTGAATTTTTGAGCTTATCAACGAGTTTGCGTTCACAGAAAAGTCTACTGAACCGGGAGCATTCCTATAGAGAACTAGCTTTACAACATTCGATGCGGAACGTTCCCAAGTATTTACGCTAAATATCTTTTCATTTTTAGCTTTTCTAAGGCCCACAACCTCACAGCTTTGCACTCCCGGCAAAGAGCGAAGCACGCTGCTTATTTGGTCTGAAGTCACTTTTTCAGCAAAAAATGAATTGTCTAGTGAAAACATATTTGCCAGTTCTGCGTTAATCTGAGATGTCACAGTTTCTTGCTTATATTGCGGCATAACATTTACTAATAAATCCACGTTAATTTTTGAGTAAATTCCAGCCTGGATGTTTAATGTAACATTAGGGGCTGTTTTATCAGAAAAGAAAGACAAAATTTTGGTCTGTAGGTCAACAAAAAATGTACTTAATCCTGTGGCGACAACCGCGGTACCGCCGCTAGAAAATGTACCAGTAGCGGATGAAGCTATTGTAAATGATGTGCCAGCTCTAGCTGTTATTACAGCATCAACTACGTTATAGCTATTTGGAACCATACCGGTAATTGTCACGTAGTCTCCAACAGCAAAATTAGTATTAGTAGCTGTGTAGGTAATACCGCCCGTACCTGCTCCTCCACCTGTTGCGGTTATTGCAACTCCCGTTATGCTTGCAGTTTCGTATACAAATCCCGTAGAGCCAAATGGGGCAGTGTATATATTAACGCTATTTGTAACAGACGCATCTGCTGCAGCCTTTGAAACACCGGGAACCTGTAAAGTTAAATACGCATAGTCTTTTAACGATACCGCTCTATTTAATGCTTTAAACACCCTAGGCGCGTTGATTCTAATAGAATCATTTGATTCTTCATCCGAGCCGCCGTAAGCATCCTCTGGGTTAGTTACAGTGACACCGACAAATGAGCTATCGATAAATTTCTCTAAGGTATAAGCCGGGACATTTCCGCTAGCTCCTTTACCTACTCTATAAATAGCCTTTATAGATTGAGACGCTAAAGGAACCTTTCCTCCAATACCGTCTCCAAAAATTACGTAGGTATATCCTTCGGAGTTAGTCGCTGTAGTAAAGACGGCATCAAACACAGTGTTGTCTATTAAAGAAGGGCTGTAGGTGTAAGGTACATCATTCACAAACACCTGTATGCTGTCTATAATTACCGGTTGTTCCGCTAATTTAAATGCTTGATTAGATGAGCCGGTTGAATATCCTAAAACTTCTTCAGCGCCTACAGCGCCTACGGTAATGCCTTGAGTAGCAGTGACTTGAATTTGCCCAGGAGCAGCGTTAGTTCCAGCAGGTACTACCACCTGAGAATTTGTTTCAAAAACAATTTGATTTACCAAACCGTTCACAACTGAGGCAGAAGCCACTTTTGTTTTGGCTGGAATTGTTACGGTATTTCCAGTCACATTAGAAAATAAAAGGGTAGCGCTAGCTGCACTGGTTGTAGCCGGAGTGTAGCCAAGTAAAGCAGCAATCTGCAAAAGACTTTCTCTTTGGCTAGCCGTGGCTAAAAAGCCCTCGTTTGCCATTCTATCAATGTAGAAATTTAAAATATCTCCGAGGTACGCAAAAAGCTCAATCAGAGTAACTCCCATATCTGCCGGGTCACTACTGGTCCATTCAGGATTCAGCTGCTTGGCTAACGCTAACATATCATTAAGCAACGATACGTAATCTCTAGACGTATAGTCTACTTGCGGTACATAATTAACTACGTTTGACATTTTTAGTTTCCAATCACTTCGCCGGTTCTATTGAACACTTCGGTATTAATTTTAACAAAATCTTTTTCTCCAGATGGCAGAGCATACAAAACAGTAAACTCGTAAACTCCAGTTCTAGGGTCATATTTAGGGGTTACTTCTAAAAGCCTTAGTTCTTTTAGCCATAAAGAAAACCCGGACTTTATAGAGTCATTTGCCAGCTCCAGCGCAGAATCCTGAGTTTCAAAAACAACCTTATGCAGATTTGTTCCGAAGTTAGGTCTCATAACTCTTTCACCTTGGCGGGTAGTCAAAACTGCAAACACCCTTTGCCTATATATTTGGTTTAAATCAGTAGTAGATGCAATTGGACCAGGTATTCTTTGAGAGCTGTCTAGTTTTTGATAGTCGCTTTTAAATGTAAATGGTGTAACAATTGTTAAGTTGGACATTAAATTGCTCCTAACCAAAGTGGAAAATTGGGGTCTCCGCCCTCAAACATAACCCAACAGCCGGTTCCAATTTGAGGTTTAGCGGTTCCAATCATATTTACTGACATAATTACTGAGGGGATATCCGGCCTTGTCGGGTTACTTAATCCAGTATACGCGGCTAAAGAGACTGTTGTGTGGTCAGCTCTCCACGCAATTTCTATGTAGTCATTAGCGTTTAAATCTATGATAAATGGAATTGTAATTACAAGTTCGTTTGGGTTTCCTTGGAGAGTAACACGGCTGGTTGTTCTTGGTACGTCAACACCGTTTACTCTAAGCCATACGTCAGCCTGAACTGAGCTTGAAGTGCTGTTAGAAAACTGCGGAGAGTATAATACTTGATAGTCCCCTGTTTTAGGCACATATATACGGCTAGCAGTAGGCCCTAAAAACATTCCACCACCGCTATCTTCGGTTGTGTCAAACGTGACTACATATGCAGTAGTAGTAGACGCTACAGTTTGAGACGTAGTTCTAGTAAACACTCCGTAAGGAACATTTAAAGCGGGATTAAATGTATTACCCATAGACCAAGCCCAGTCTGTAACTTCTTCCCCAAATAACTGTGGCACTTGAAGTTTTACTCTTCCATATTGTTCAGGGTCACTAGTGTCTACAATAATTCCTCTATAAACTCCCTGATACTCATTAGAATAACGCATTTGCACGCACCTTAGAATAACTGGATAAATAGTTTGTGTTATAAGTTCTATTTAACAAAAGGTTACCATGGGTTGACTGCCAGGCAGTATTTGCCGCGGAAATCCCGCTAATATTTGGTCTGTTAACTCTATCAACTAAAGATAAGGAGGTTGTGGGCTTAACCACAATTCCCGGGGATTTTAAAATAGTTTTTGGAGTAATTCTTATATTTCTTGAGTTACTTACGATACGTCTAATTGGTTTTGATAAAGGAGTCTTTAGCTGTTCATTTGCAGCGATAGTTCCTAAAGAGTCTGTTCCAACGAAAATTTTACAGGAGTAGGTTTGAGTATTTTTACTTTCTTCAATAATTTCATGCTCAACGCCAAGGATTGTCCAAAACCCAGTGTAATCCTTTCCTATGTTGTTTAGGTACACTGGCATCGCTGGTCTAAGCGTTGCGCTTCCGTACACCTCAACGTCAGCTACGTACGGGAATTGACTTTTATTTAAAGCGGCTACCGCTTCAAATCTAGCAGTCTCATAATTGTTAGCTACTACGTGAGTTTCGTGGGAATCAAAAAATTCTTGATTTGACCTAGTTCTGGTTATAGGACCTCTACTTTGAGAGGTATACCCAAATAGCTCATTAGTTAGTGGGTTAACTCCAAATACAGAAGTTGCTGATTTATCGGCAAGAGAGTAGCTTAATGTCTCGCTTATTTTAGACCTAAAACTATAGATAGGGTTTAATGGCTTAAATCCACCGTCCGCTTTACTAAACTTCATAGCCTCTTGCTTAAGTTCTTCAAAATCGAACAGAAGAGGGTGAAAGTGTATTTCTGTATTTTCTGCGCGTAACGCATACCCACACTGATGAGCTAGACGAACCATTAATTCCCAGTCAGTCATACCAGCCTGGGCAATTTGAGGATATATACGTGGGTGAGGAACAGCTTTGTACGCAAACTTATATTTGTTAGCTATTTCTGCTATAACTTGGTCAGCCGAAACGTTTTTATATATCTTACGGCTTGCCTGTCTCATAACGTAAGACGCCCCAATAAACCCTATTACAGTAAAGTTTTTTTGCGCCTCTTGCACAGTTTCTATGTCATGGACATAGCCGTAAAACTCTTTCTTCTGAATAGTGAGTTTAATTAAACTACCGGGCTTTATTTCCCTAGGCTTAAAGTCCCAATCCCTTAGATATATTTTTCCATAGTCGTGCTCGTATAGTCGTTGCCTTACGGTAGCACTATAGACAGCCCGTGGCTGTACTTTAGACATTGGAAAGTTTACACCTATAACGTTAAACACGAGGTATCCTTAGTTTTGCACCCACTGGTACCGATGTAAAATCTTTTATTTCCGGGTTTACTTCAGCAATTGCCCACCAGTTTTCAGGGTAGGTTAGGAATCTACTTGCAAGTTCGTCTATTCTATCGCCATCCTGCCAGCGGTACTCAAAGTACTTTAATTTTCCAATATCATTGAACTCGTAAAAAACTACTGGTACTGGGCCTATGTTTGTTCTGTAGGTTATAAAATCTACTACAGACGTTTCGTACCTTGAACCTAAATAGATAGTCATTAATCCTCCCCTTCAGCCTGAGCTTTAGCCCAGTCGCTAGTGACACCAGCGGTAGCCAGAACATTTAGAGAAATGCTTAAATCAGTTCTAATTGGGGTCATGTTTGAGGTAAATCCAATATGCGTTACAGACATATTAGTGACGTAACCCTGATACGAAAGAGGGCCAATGTCTACGTTTAACAGGGTTGGCTGTAAGAAACCAATGTCAGCAGTGTAAGTTCCCCTAGGGTTCCTCCAAAAAGAGCCTTCTCCAGGACCTGGACCATTTATGGCTTTATATAAGTACTCTACGTCTGCAATAGTCCCCCTCTGAAATAGGTCGACAAGTTTCTCTTGAATGCTTTTTCTTGCAGCAGCAAACTTGTTTCCAGCAGCCGCTCCCACCCCAACTCCAAAAGAACTTTTTAGGTAATACTTAATAAATCTGTCTACCTCTGACGTCTGGATATAATCTAATGATTGCTTTCCGGAATTAGTAGAGTCATAATAGTTTGCGCTTTGACCGTCTGGTCTTTTAAATAAATTAGCGGCACAGGCAAAATCATTTGTTCTGTCCAATCGAATCACAAATGTAATTTGTTGAGTTGCAGGGAATGCACCAACCATGCCCAAAAGTCTATCCGCCGCGTTTGGTGTGGCATCCATTTGAACAGCCACTGAGGTGTTAAATGTCTCAGGGTTCCAAAGAAATTGAAATCCGTATTGCCTATTTTCGTTACTTATAGTGGACTCTACATCCTCACCTTCTCCATTGAAGGTAACCATTTTTAATGTATTGTCGGACTGCTTCCACCAAATTCTACCGCGTCTGTATTTGTCAGACTGTGTGCCAACAAAACCGGATGGGGTACTCTGCGGGTCGTTTGTGGCGAAGTAAGGCAAACTCCAGGCGTGGGGTGGAAGGTTCCACTCATAATCCCCAGGGTCTGCTGTTTTTACTGGAACAAACTTGCCATCTTTCTTCTCAGTAATCTGTATTCCAGGAGACCGATATTTAGATATAAAATATCCGCCTCCCCTACCTTGAACATCTATAGTAGTAGACTGATTTGGGTTTTCAGGGTTTTTTAGGTGAACCCCGCCTTTTATAAACGTATACTTTTTATCTATATCCCTAGTTCCTAAATCTAATAGTAGTGTGACCGGACCGGACGGGCCTTCAGATACAAGCAAGCCATACTTCTTGCCCGAAAAATCCGATTTTAAACTATTAAATACATTGATATCTGTTGCAGTAAATTCTTTTATCGGCTTTAAATCAGTGGTAGAGGCATACGCAATGTTTTCCGAATTAGAGCCGTTACCCCCAAAAGACCTAATTACAGGAGAGCTATCAGGATTTCCAAGCATTATCTACCTACCGTTCTTTTTAGTTGCTCTTCATCATTAAGTACGCGTTTGATTTCTCTAGCAAGCTGTCTTTCATCCATGGCCGAGCCTTTAGGAATATTTATGTTTACAGTAACCCCACCGTAGCTTACTGAGGATGACATGTTTGATAGCGGGACATCTCCACCGCCCACACCTTTAAACAACGAAGTTTTATTTTTCGTACCTTTAAATAATCCGATACTGTTTCTAAACTCATTTTCAGAATCCTGTTCTGAACTGTCATTAGATGCAGTTTTAACTTTAGTTGACCCTATTCTTCCCTCAAGGTAATCTCTAGGATTATAGTACTTACCGTTACTATCTTGGACAGCCAAGTGCAGGTGAGGACCATCGGCAAAACCAGTTTGACCTACAAAACCAATAGGGTCACCCGCATCCACAGTTCCTGTGGCAGTGCTAGGGGATTTCATGTGGGCATATGTTGTCACAAACCCGTCTGGATGAGTAATACTTACATAGTTACCTAAAGCTGAATTTTTGGCTTTAGCCGTAACTTTTCCTCCCTTTACCGCCCTAATAGTCGCACCAGTTCCAGCTCTAAAGTCTATACCTTTGTGCGGTGAAGTTTTTTTACCTTTTACGGTCCTAATGGAATTAAATTCGCTATTAACAATTAAGTCATTTTCTAAAGGAGATGACATTGATTTTGCCACACTAACGTCACCATCACCGATGCCTAAACCAGAACCTTGGCCATACCCAAACATGCTTGATGTCGTAGGCAAAGACTCTCTTTCTCCTCCAAGACCGCCTAATGTTTGACCAAATGTAAGTGCCCCCTGCACTAGGTCAGCAATGTTACCAATGACCGGTATAGAGCGTATAAAATTAATAACCTCATTTCCGGCCCTAGCTACTACGTTAGCCCCAGTCACACCGGCAACACCTGCGTCTGTGGAACGGTCTCTATTTTGATAGATAGACGCAGTTCTTTCAGCGGTAGCTTTAGCAGAGCCCGCCATAGCCCCGGTAGCCTCTAAGCCAGCTTTTGAAAAGTCTCCGCCGCTAGCCATTTGGTATAAAGCGGCCACAATAGCCTGTCTTAAAACAGGGTCTGAACTAAAATACTGATTTAATAGCATGTCTAAGCTATTGCCGGGCAAAAGAGAAAGGTCTAAATCTTTTTTGGTTAAAGGCGCAGACCCTCTTTTTGACTGATTTAGTAGCCCCCATAAATCTTTTGCTATGTCCTCAATAGCCCTAGGAAGCCCTTTATCATTTCTTACTCGAACCCCAATCATACGAAGCCTGTTTACAACTTGTCCCTGCTGGAGAGAGGCTGTGGCGCCCATTGCCGATTGTAAACCGGCACCGGTTAAATTAGAAATATCGGTTACGGAATTAAGAACACCAGTAGTTCTTTGCATTCCAGGCATCAAACCGCGTTCTGTACCTAGCAGCTGTGCTTCAATAGCATCAGTACTACTTATAGCATAACCACGTTCATTTAAAGCTCTAGCATTTTCTGAACCAAGCTGCCTGCCCGGAAGTCCGGCAAAGAACCCGAATCTTCTTGTAACAATATCGTTATAGTAATATTCGGAAGTTTTCATAGCTTCGTAGGCTCGAGTAGCTCCATAAACTGCAGCTGTCCTACCATACCCAGAACCACCGTCACTATAGTTACCTGATGCCTGTCCACCATTATAGGTTCCAGAAGAACGAGTAGGGTTTAAGTCCATACTAGTGCCGGGCCGGTCGTGCTCACCGGCCATTACGGTATTGTTTGGCCTATATCCCATCGATTGACCAATAGACTGCCAAGTACCGCGGATTTTTCCACTTATAGTACTAGTTTTTTCAAGGTTCTGGTTAAGCTTTGTTACGCTATCGTTTAAGTCAGCCATCGCTTTCGACTTTGACGATGTAACGTTGGCGCTTCCGGGTCCACCCTGGCCTAGTAACATAACTACTCCTATTTAAACCTAGCGGCTCTTTCAAGCCAATTTTCTCGTTCTCTTGCGGACAACCCTCTTATATCAGAAAGTGTCCAACCGGGAAATGCTCGGGTTAGTACTTCAAATTGGTCGAGTAGTTGTTCGTAATCTTGCTCTCTATAGACGAAACAAATCTGCTAACGACAAGGGCATAGGTAAAACCTCGCCACATGCCTCGCAGGTCGTCGTCACCTCCCCGAGGCGTGGGCCCGGAGACCTGTTTATAATCTCCACGACAATTGCGTCTCGGTCTGACATACCAAGTTTTAAAGCAGTTGCAGGGCCCATAGACGGTTCACCGTTTACAGACCTAATACAAGCAGCCAAAAGTATGGTATTTATTTCTGCCGTTGTTTTATCAGAGTTTTCTACTAACTTTTTTTGAACAAGACCGGTTGGTAGGCTAACTACTATTGGGCCTTTTGTCTCAGACATGTAAGTAAAAACTCTGTCGTTAACTGGGTCTTCAATCTCTTTTACAGGAATATCGTTTGATAAATCTAAACTTATGTCCAAAGGTGTTTTACAAAAAGAGCAGTCAAAAGAAAACTCTACTGTGTTTCCAAACGTTACGCGTCTAATACCCAGCAACAATGCGTCTCTATCTCCACTAAGTAGTTTTTCTAAATCCGACTTAGTGGCAGGGAAACTGCCGATAGAAACCACACCACGTTCTAGTAGAACATTCAGTGCGCGACCAACCGAGCCCGCCTTAGAGATAGCCTCTTCGTCAAGCCCGGTTAGTTCACGAACTTCTGCGTATTTAACTAATGAGCCATCTTCTTTTATAAGACCTGCCGGTAGTATAACTTCGGCATTTGATGGCGGCACAGTTTTAACAACTACTTCAGGTTTTTCTTCAATAGTTTTTGCAAGCGCGGAAACGCTTTCCGCGTCAGTGTAGATAATTTCAGACATATTATGCTCCTAAATAATTTTTGTTTTAGTTGTTGCTTACAGGAACGCTTGCTCCGTAATCAGCTAGCCTAATTGATAGACCCTCATGTACTAGAGTCATAGTCTCAAACATGAGTTCACTTCCAGTAGCGTTTAGGTCAGAGTAATTAAGAGATGTAATCCATGCGTTGTGAACGGTGAACTTCATCTTTCTAGCCGCGTTGCTTACTGCGTCATTAGATGTGATTAGCGGAGTACCGGTGATTGGGTGGTCAAGAACAAATATATCGACATCGCATCTATACGAGGTTTTATCTGCTCCTGGAATTCCTTCACCAGACGCAGCAGCAAATAGCTGCTTCATCCAGTTAATTGCCTCATCCTGACCAAGGATTACTCCTCTAGTTAGAGTAATTGGCTGGAACGTGGTCATACCGGGAATTTGATGAAGGGTAGTATTCATACCACCTTCTCTGTACGCAATACCTTGAGTAGTAATTGATAGACCACTCACAGAGGCAAAACCTCCTCGGAATTCCGTAAAGCTGTTTGGTCCCTGAACATCCGCAGTAACTCTAAAGTTAACAATAAACCTAAAATTACGTAACGGGTCAGTCTGCAATTTAGAGAATCTCGAAATTGCGCTTGTAGCTGATGGTTTTGGCATTTATTTTCCTCCTAGGAAATTGTTACAACAGCCCCGCTGTCGTACTGGCTAATACGGATAACTATAAATTCAGCGGGACGCTGAAGAGCAACTCCAACTTCTACATTTACCTCTCCATTTTGAATAGAGTTGTTTGTGTTAGTGGTGGAATCACATTTTACGTAGAACGCGTCTTGAGGAGTAACCCCACGCAAACCACCCTGTTGCCAGAAGGTCACTAGTGCTGACTCAATTGTATTAGTTACTCTGGCCCATAGCGCTTCGTTGTTTGGCTCAAAGATAGCAAATGCAGATAGCTCGCTTAGCTGCTTACGAAGGAATATAAGCGTTCTTCTTATCGCTACATAGCGGTCATTGTAAGTAGCTTTTAGAGTTCTAGCTCCCATTACTACAATTCCAGAACCTGGAATATAACGAATAGCATTTACAGGCTTTGTAGCGCTGTTCATGTTGTCTAGGTCTGCGTTTGACAATTTTGCAACAGAAACCACGTTGGCTAGTCTAGTTTCTAGGCCCGCAGGGGACTTAAATACTCCCCTAGATGCGTCAGTGGTAACGTATTTAGCAACAACAGCTGCTCCAGAAGGAACAGTGACGGTAGCTCCAGCCACGTTTGAAGTAGGGTCTGGGATAACCAAGTTAGGGTAGTATACGGCAGCATTTGCGCTTGCAGTGTACGCGCTTGCAGTACTAACCTCAGCTGTAGCAGTTGTCGAGCCGCTATCGCCGTCTACAACTAAGAACACGTCTCCGCGTCCTTCTGCATAGGTAATCAAAGAGTTTACGTTTGCAGATGCAGTAACTCCAGGGGCGTTTAACACCAATGAGTTAGTGATGCTGTCGAAGTTTGTAACTGCAGCGGCAATAACTGTGTCAGTAGGTGCAGTTCCATCTGTTCCTCCAGCAAGCTCAGTAGCTGCTGATGGCGCAACAACAGCTGGGTTATCCGCAGCTTCAAAAGAGTCGTTAGCAACTGCATCCACAGCAACGATGTAACTTGAGTTTGCGTTAATTACTGTAATTGCATAACTTACCCCATCGTTCACGTTCATGGTAAGGTCGCTGAATCTTTCTACCACATTGCTGGAAGTGTTTCCATTGTAGTAAACAACTAAGTTAAAGTAGTTAGCTCCTCTAGCCGAAGCAAGGATTTCGATAGAAATCTTGTTACCCCAACTTCCAGGATTTTTTGCATTAATAGTTAGAGTGTTAGCTGGGGTGGTATTAGTATCGTTAAACGTACGAGTAGCCGTTGCTGGGCTTCCGGTGCCCAATACCCTGTGTACATAGCACTGGCTACCGCCATTTGCAAAAAACATATAAACAGCGTTAGTGACCTTGTTGTAAGTTGCCCAAGAACCATAAAGGCTTGTGTAATTAGCCCAAGAAGTTACAAGGGTTGGAACTACTGGCCCGCGGTCAACGGCACCAATAAATGCAGCAACTGTGTCTGATACAGAACCAGTTACTGGAGCAAGCGTTGCGACTTCTTCAACGTAAACTCCGGGACGTAAATACGCCATAATTTTTCTCCTTAGATATATTTAATTGGATTAGTGCGAATATTAGATAGGTTGTAGACCGGGTGGAATTGAGTTATTTGGATTAGCGTTAATTTCAACTGATTGGGCTGCAAGGGATGTTACAACAGTTGCTGCGGTTCCCTCACTACTTACCGTTACGGTAAACACATTTCTATATAACCTGCGGTTATCTTCTATCGTGTCGCGTTTGGTAAATTCTTCTAAAATCAAATGACGGTAGGATGTTTCAGTACCTAAATCATTTGGCACTGGAAGATAACCTCGTTGCCCTACCACAACTTTATTCAGCATATGGTCAATTATCTTTCTGTCGTGCCTTGGGTGTCTAGCATAGCTAGTTATTTGATACACCAAATCCCACGGCACAGGAATTTCGTAGGTATACAGAACGTTATTAACGGGAGCAACGGTACCCTGTCTGTCTGGGTCTTCAAATAATCCTGAGTGCTGGCGATATCCGGCTTTTACAAAATCCAAAAGCTCGATGGTCATATAAGGGTAGCTTTGAGAACGTGACTCAATATCCGGGCTAGCAAACCACACCCCCACTGTACGAGTAGGGTTCTTTTCATCAGCTACTGTAATACCTGACAAGATATTCTTAAGAGCCTGGTCTTCGCTAAGGATAAAACTCATGGCAAAATACCTTTTTCAAATAAATAATTTACAGACCATTCGCTGATTTTATTAGCGATTACCTCTTGATTTTTAGACGCAAAGAAGCGCAATACTGGTTTTGGCCCTTCAATTTTTGAGCCGTATTCTAGGTCTTCTATTTGGTCTGCTACAGCGTCCTCATAAGAAACGAGGATAGCTTTGTCTTTAATACGTACATTTAGGTACGAAGCCAACTCTTCTGGCCAACCTTTGTCTATAGCCTCTTTACGTAAACTTACAGTAAGGTCAGGCTCCATAGACTTTAGAGAAATATTTAAAGAATCATCTAATTCTTTTTTCATTTCCACCGCCGTGCTTTGTACCTATTTGCTACGATTACCGCTATATAAGGCATTAATTTTTCAAGCTCTTTTTGCTTAGCGCTGTCTGTTACACCCTGCAAAAAATCGCTTTCACTAGGACTAGACACCTGACGGTATTTATCCTTGTCAAAATCAGCCATGGTAATCTCCATAGAAATAGGCAAAGTACAGCGCAAATTTGGTTCAGCCCCCGCATGGAGCTAGTTCTAGGATAAAAGAAAACCCCCCTTTCGGGGGGCTAAACTTGTTTAATTACTCACTTTTCTTATAAAGGCTACCGGGTTTACCGCCTTTTGCAACCACCGACTGATTCACACGTTTATTTATTTTCTTACTTGGCCAACTGCTTTTAGTCCCTAAAACCGAACTTTTTACAGTCTTACTTACAGCACTACCTGCCTTAATTGCCTTACGGTATGGCCCTGTTGCAGCAACCTCTCCTGAAACTCTTTCAGTGGACATTGCTTTAACGGTAGCTTTGTCGTCTTTTGAACGTACCTTATTTACCTTGCCTTTATTTGTAGGCATAATTACCTAGCTTTCTTTTTTACATTTGCCGGAACTGTAGACCCTGGCTTGCCTCCACGGGCAACTACGGACTGATTAACTCTTTTTAAATGATTTGTTACTTTACCAGATGACTTACTTCCATCAGTCTTTGGCACAAATTTTGAAGCTACCACGGAATTTTTAGCATAACCTGCGCCATCTTTGCTTTGAGGCACACCTTTTTTAACCGCAATACCCTGAGACCGTAGCTCATTATCAGCTACATTTTTAATGTTGTCTTTTCTACCTTTATTACGTATCTTCTGCTCTGAAGGACTTAATTTTTTATAGCCAGCCATAATTACTTTTTTCCATTCTTCTTTTCACGTTTGTTTTCGGCTTTCTCGCCTTTTTTACCCTCACGCTTCTCATGAGCGGCTTCCTTCTTTTTAGCAAGCTTGTTCATGATTTTAGCATCAATCTTAGCGTCCTGCTTCATAGTGGTAGGCTTCTTTTTAGCAGCATGGGCTTTATCTGCCTTCTCAAAAGCGGCTTCATCAGCCTTAGATGTCAAACCACGCTTCTTAAGCATAGCCTTGTCTTTAGGCTTATCCTTAGTCTCTGTGTACTTGCCCTTCATGTATTCAGGGGTGTTCTTGCTCTTCTTGCCGTTTTCGCGCTCGTCCATCCAATCCATGGTGCACTTAAGGCCCTTTTTACATCCAGCGCATTTTCCGCACTTATGCTGTTTAGCCATTTGGTTGTTCCTTTCCACACTTACAGTTTTCGCATTTACAGTCTGACATACTTCTCCTTAATTATCAAAGTCAGTTATAGCTTTTTTATTAGCCGCTGAGCGAGTTCTAGCTCTTTTAGTGCTGGGGTTTGCATTAGGCCCAGTTTTAAATTGTCTGCTAACTTCATGCAAAGCTTTAGATTCTGCGTTACGTCTAGCTTGAGCAGCCTTATTTAGACTTCTTTTTTCCGGCATTTTTCTTACCTTCTAGGCGCTTAGACATAGCAGCAGCTTTCTTGCGAGCATCTGCTTTTGATGAAGCACCCCAAGCCTGTAGGCTTAATAGAAGTCTTGTAGGTTCACCGTTAGGCTTACGTTCTGGACCTGGGTTACCAGCCATACGTGCCAAGAAAGAGGCTCTACGAGGATTGTCGCCTGACTTTACCGGTGATTTTAAATTAGAGCCTGGGTTGGCTCTTTCGTAGGACTTACGGCCCTTTTCGTTCAAGCCACCCTTTGGGTTTTTACCGGCTTTCTTTTGCCATGCTTCACTTGCCATTTTTCTTTACCTTCTTTTGCGGATTCTCTTTGTGCCACTTACGAGTTGCCTTTACGCCTTGTTTAACGGTCTTAGAGCCAGCAACTTTAGTAAGATTCATTTTATCGTACTTGCCGCCCTTTTTATCAGTGTGGTCAACGATTATCTCGCCCTTTTTATTTTTAGTAACTGTGTGGCGCACACCGTCTTGAGTTTTTACTTTAGCCATTATCTGTATCTCGCTGCTTTCTTAGCTATCTTTTTAGGCTGAGGAACAAATTGGTCACCCTTTTTATTACCTTTAGCCTTGGCTCTATTGGTCGCTTTCTTCTCAGCAGGACTTAAAGCATTCCAAGCAGCATCTGGAAGATATCGCTTCTTTCCCTTAGACGGCTTACCGTCGGAGGTTCTCCACTTTTGCTTAGTCCACTTATCTAGTGATTGCTGAGATTTAGCCTTGGCCATTAACTCTTGTAGCCTCCGCCTTTTTTCTTATATTCAGCAGCAAGAAGTTGAGCTTTACGAGCTGACCATTCGCCAGGGTCTCCACCCTTAGTGCCAGCCTTTATTTTATTAAAAAGCGCTTTACGCATACCGGGCTTGGTATAGTTTCCGGCAGCATTAACTCCAGACTTCTTTGATTTAGAAGCAGGCTTTTTGCTGTTTGGCATTTAAAAGTCCCACTCGTCTTTTTTAGGCTGAGCGGGAGGAGTAGATGGGGAATCCCAATCAGCCCAAGGGTCGCTGCTAGATGCAGAGTCTTTTCCACCTGTAAATTCGTTAAGCCTGCCCTGTACAGCGCCTCTAACCTGGCCCATACCTTGGTTTGCTTTTTTGGTAGCAAAGTCTTCTATTTTTTGGCCAGCTATTTTATCTACAATAATTCCAGTAGCAAACGGTAAACCGCTTCTAACTATCTTACGGGCACCTTTACCAATTTCTTGTGCTACAGCTTCTTGTCCACCGCCGGCTTCTTTTACTTGCTTTCTTACCTTGTTGACTTTACTTGCAACTCTAGCTGCACGGGCAACACCTCTAATAATTCCCATTACTTCTTACCCTTTTTCTTTTTAGCCATACCGGCTTCAGAAAGTGCAATAGCGATAGCCTGTTTTGAGGACTTAACTACGGGACCTTTACCAGGGCCAGGTTTACCGGACTTTAGCTTGCCTGCACCGTACTCGTGCATGACCTTAGATACCTTAGATTTACCGGACATTCTTTTGTCCATTAGTAACCTGTTTTACCCTTTTTAGGAGCGGCTGCTTTAGGCGCAGCCTTCTTGGCAGGTGTAGGCTTCTTTGCAGCAGGCTTTTTAGCAAGAGCAACTGCTTCCTTTACAGCCTTGGCTTTAGCAGAACGAGTCTTGTTTTCTTTCTTTAGACTGGCAGTCTGCGCGTTGTCCACCTTCTTGAATTTATCAGCATCTGCTTGTGAAATAGGCTTGTTATTAGGTCCAAGAATAGGGCCTTTTCCGTAGCCTTTGTTTGGTGTCTTATTTGGGTCTGGCATTTATATCTCCTAGGGTTGAGCGTAGGTTAAGAATTGAGCGTCATTGACCAGTTCATCTGGAGCAAGCTGAGTCAAGTCCATAATAATTAAAGTATAGCGATTAGCGACTAGCCCCGCAGGCTGAGTCTTAATTGGCCTATACACCTGTCCCCGGAAGACAACACGGTACTTGTTTAACTGGTCTACAGCGGACACTACGGAACCTACGTTATTAAAGATTTCAGGGGCTACTGCCTGAACGTCGTCTACGTTTAAGGTTAAGTGCATGGTATCTGCGTTATAGAAACCGCGCTCATTAAGCATAGATGCTCCCTGAGAAAGAGAAACTCTAAGCACGGAAAGAGTTTTAGGTCCAAGCCAAATACGTCCAGTTCCTACAGGCTCTACGTCATAGATAGCGTCTCTTGTTGAGTTGACGGCATCTAGCCTCCACCACTCAGCCGTAGTACCTACAGGATTAGTGATGTCTGAGGTAGCGCCTTCGCTAATGTGGTCTGACTCAAAGTCAGCATCAAATCTTCCACCTGGAGTATAAGCGCGCATAGTTTTATTGTAAGACCTGTCTTAGTTAGATAAAGCCTGAACCTGAGCTTCTAGTTCTTCAACTTTAGCCACAAGCAGTTTCACTACGTTAGCAACGGTTTCCAAGTCTTCAGGGCTTACATAGCCGTCTTTACCAAATTGCTCTAATAGTTCATTGAGGTTCATTAAGCCCACGCTCCAGAGATAATTCCAGGTGCTCCTGTACCAATTTTTTGAATTTCCAAAAGCGTCCCTGTTTGCGCTGTAGCAGAAGAGCCACCACCAGTAGAAATCTGATATTTAAATTCCACGGTTCCACCCGTTGTAGCGTTAGTACGGAAGAAGCCTTCTACTATAATGGTGGCTCCAGTTACGCTTGCACCCAGTGTGGGGCTGATGCTTACAGCAGAAGTTGAAGTAGTTCTAAATGACTGAACACCACCAGAAGTACCAGACGCAAAAACCGCGCTGTAGTTTATGGCAACTGGCACTTGGCTAAATGTGGGTACTAACTGAATAGCCGCAGGTACTGCTGAGAATGTAAAGTTAACACCTAAATTCAAACGGAAGTAGTAAGTCTTAGCCGCTTCTAAAGTGAGCGCCCTAGCACCTGCTTGGAAAATAGATTGTGAAGAGTTAGTGGTAGCCGCAGTTGCGTTTGCGTTAGAAAATACACGAGCAATTGCTGGAACCATTAGTCTTCCAGTAGCAGTACCAGATGTAGTTGCGTAAAAGATGTCACCGTCATAGTCCATAGCACCAGCAGTAGCGGCTGGGGTGGATGCGTTTGCCTGGAATCTTAATGGAAGTAGTGGGGCGTTTGTTCCAGCAGCAAGAACTAACCCGCTTGTAAGTGTTCCACCAGTAAATGTTCCACCAACGGTAGTCCATGTAGGGGTAGCACCCGCACCAGCAGAAGTTAATACTTGACCAGAAGTACCAACAGAACCATTTAGCGTAATTGGAGAAGTTGTGCTGGATAAAACTAATCCAGCAGATGTCAGTGTTCCTGTAGTTACTACACCTCCAGCACCAGTAAATCTTGCCCCTGCTGTAGAGCCTGTGCTTGACAAGTTGTCGACAATTGTTTCTTCTACACCTGAAGCACCAGTTCTTGTTGCAAGTCGCAGTGTTCCTGCAGTTGTACCGTCACGGAAATAGAGAGTACCAAAATTTAGTCCAGGGCTAGACGCCTGAGCAGTTGCTCTACCCATAACAAACAAAGCACCGCTGTTAGATTCAGCCATTTGAGCAATGCTGTTCAGCGTTGCTACGTTAGTGGCTTTTAAATTGCCTCCAGAGTCAACCCTCGCCACAATTGCAGGTGTATTTGACTGCCATTCTTGAAGGTTGGCTGATTGGCTTGCTGCACCACGAACTACTAAACCAATAGTTCCAGCAGTACCAGTTCCGACAGACCAACGACCTGGATAAGTGCCAGATAAGTTAGAAGATAATCCGCCAAAGACCGTCATATTTAGGTAAGTATTACCTGCTGAATCTTGCAGTTGTAAGGCATCTGCGGTTTGGCTTGCTGCACCACGAATAGTTGCAACTACTTCAGATGCTCCAGTAGGCGTGATAAACGTTGAACCTGCAATGTTTGTTCTACCGAATTGGCTTACAGAGAACAGAGTTGTTGGAGTTGAGTTTTGGATTCTAAAGATGTCTGTGCTTTGCCCAGATGCACCTTTAATTGTTAACGGAACAATTGCAGCATCAGCGTTGGTTATGCTATTGCCACCAGTAGTGAATGTGAACGGAGTTAATATACTTTTAGCCATGATTTAATCCTAGCCGATAATTACGATTGTGTAGTCTCCAGCAGTTTGAGATGCAGCAAAGGTTATTGTAGTTGTACCACCAGAAGTAGCTGTGTTAGCGACATCAGTTTCTACTAATGTACCGTCGCTGGTCTTGTAAACCTGAACCAAAACCCATTGACCATAAGCGTGGTTGATAGTGGTTGTAGTTCCAGCGGAGTTAGTAGCTCTGTAGTAACGAGTTATCGCACCATTAGAGTTAGCTGTAGCACCAATAGCGCCTGAAGAGCCGTTTACGGTAGTAACACCTGTAGTAGAAGTTAGGTAAGTGTTTGTGTCAGCAGATAACTGCCCACCCGCACCCAATTTTACAAAACCAGAAGTACCTACTGTAGGAAGTTTTACAGTTCCAGTTACTGTTGTAGTGGTGCCTCCACCAGACATACCGAGAGAAATTGCGTAAGTATTAGCGGTACCAATATTAATAAGGCTAACTGCTGGGTCAGTATTACCCGCACCAGCATTGATAGTAATGCCTCCACCACCACTAGTAGCGCTTCCAGAACCTGCAGTTATACTTATAGACCCACCGATACCCTGGGTAGCGTTACCTGCACCACCAGTAATGGTTACAGAACCACCGCTGTGGATACCGCTAGAGGTATTTGCGCCACCCTGAATAGTAACACCATATGCTGAACCTGCCGCATTTCCAGCACCGTTTACTGAAATGGTTGTTCCACCAGTAACGGAAGAAATGCCAGTTAATGCTTGAGTTGTCGAAGAGGATTGAACAGTAGTAGTACCTATGTAGAGAGCTGCTAGTCTAGCAAAGGCAACAGTTCCAGAAGAGATGTTAGAACCATTAAGGCTAGTAAGGCTTGCACCAGAACCGCTGAACACAGTTGCTGACAAAGTTCCAGTAGATGGAACAAAAGTTAAACTTGTTGCATTACTAATTCCCTGGTTTCCATTAGTAGTGCTAGCTACAAATGTAGGATAAAAAGTAGAAGAGGAACTAGATAGCGTTGTCGCAACGTTTGTAGAGTTAGTTGCATTTGTTGCATTTGTAGCGTTAGTTACGGCAGTAGAACCAATAGCGGCTACGATATCAGCGGCGCTAGCAACAGAAAGAGCGCTCGTGCCGTTTCCTCTAAGTAACCCTCCAGAGGTAAACGTAGCTGCTCCAGTACCTCCCGCTGTTACTGGTAGAGTTCCAGTAGTAAGAGCCGAGGTAGATGTAGCATAAACAGCTCCACCGCTGGTAAACGAGGTTAAACCAGTACCACCTTTATTTGTGGCAATAGTAGTGGCGCTCCATGTACCAGTTGTCACAGTACCAAGAGTAGTAATAGTACTTTGACCAACATAGTTAGAAGAAATATCTATGGAGTCGTTATTTACAGTAATTCTGTCTGTAGTTCCTACTACGTCAAAAGCGTTACCGTTCTTTACAAGACCAGCACCAGCGGTTACAGATGAAACACCGGAGAACTGGGTGAAAGTAATGTCATCAGTACCAATTTTCACTGAGTAACGAGTTGACGCTCCTGTACCAATAGTGGCGGTTCCTTTTATTGTTTGAACCCACTGAGTTCCGCCCCAGTTAGACCCACCAGCAATATATACTAAGTCACCAGAAGTTACGTCGCCAAAGTTGCTGTTGTCAAAGTCTGCAGCACGAGTAAGAACAGCCGCAACACCAATAGCACCAGCAGTAGTTACTACGTAGATACCGTTTGCAATAGACGCTGTTCCAGTGTCAGCTGTCACACCTCCATTAACTACTACACGGTCATACTGCGCTAAAGTAACAGTGGTGTCCACAGTCACTACGCCAGTATTGGTATAGGTGATGTACGCTCCTACACCAGTACCTCCATCGGCACCAGTGGTACCAGCTGTATAAGTACCGGCAATCGTAGAGTCAATCAAAGCTACCGCAGAAGCGTGAGAGTTTACGCCCAAAGATACGTTATCTACATAACGCTTATTAGCAGCGTCAGTGTCGTTTACGGGGTCGGCAAGATTAATGATAGTTTTGCTAGATACGTTTACGGCACCGGTACCATTAGGAACAAGGACAACGTTTGTGTTTGAGCCACCAGCTGTAAATGTAAGAGCTCCGGTACCGGTTATAGACCCATTAACGGTTCCGGTTCCTCCGTAAGCAACGCCAATAGTGTCACCGTTCCATACCGAAGACGCGCCTAGCGTCAGACCGCTAACAGTTGTAGTGGTTCCGCCAATAGAAACAGATGTACTACCTAGAGTAAATGTGCTGCCACCGGTAGCGACGGTTAGCCAAGAGGAGCCATTGTAGACTTTTAAAGTATTGCTAGTGCTGTTATAGTACAGCCTACCGGTGACACCGGTAGGGTCGTTGGCTACGTTATGAACAATAAAGTTCTGTAACTCAAGGCTATTCAGGTTTATGGGGGTTAGAAAATTACGAGCCATTTACATTCCTAAGATAGATAAGCAAAACCAGTTGTGGCTATGCTAAAAACTACGTTTAAACTGTTATCATTTACGTGCACAATGTTGCCTTCAATATTTAAAGACGCTGAATCAATAGTGGTAACGTTTGGCTTAAAGCCAAGATTATGTGTAATGCTCCAAGTAGAGGATACCGCATTTTGCGTATGAGTGTACGCTATAGTGGGCGCTGGGCCTACGGGGCCTTGTGGTCCAGTCGGTCCAACAGGTCCAGTTGCACCAGTAGGTCCAGCAGGTCCGGTAGGACCAGCGGGACCGGCGGGTCCCGTAGGTCCGGCAGGACCAGGATTTCCAGGTTCAACGTTGACTACAGTAGACGGGCTAGCTGGGGTAGCTGGCGTTGTTACTGTGACTTCTACAACAGGAGACGGGGTAATTATAATTTGGTCTGGCATTACTGAGTCACCTGTGGGTAAGCAAATATTTGTCCACGCAAGTATGTCTTAGAGAAGTTAGCATCGGACAAAGATGTGGCCTGTATATCCCAGAAACATCTGGTTGGGATACGTACAGTATCTGCTGCGCTGAGCGATAGCTGAAGTTTTCTAAGGTTAGCGTCATACACAGCGATTGTAAATGTAGCCCATAGGCTAGGCGATGCAGGATAAGTTCTAACCTGCGCCTTAAATACTAGGTCGTTGAAGTTAAACGTGTCTGGGAAGTCAAGGATAACAGAGAAGTTATCGCCCTTTTGCAAGACAATATCGTAGATTGGTACATCGCTTGGGATTGGGGTACGACCATTAATGTCACGCTGAATGTAGACTCTTTCTGGCATGGTTGAGTCATCAATTTCCTGGGATACGTAAACAGGCACAAGCTTGTTTGTGGTACGGCTCACCCTGCGTAGAACTCCCATCTCAATTCGCCAAATACCAATGTTTAGCGCAGCACAAATATTTCTATACTGCTCTTTGCGAGATTCGATAATAGCGTTTAATTGCGAAAATCTTTGAGACCTAGGTATTGCTACCCCATCCGGACCTTGGATATTTATATCAAAAGCTGCGTCCGTAGCTAGGGCCCACAGGGCCTCAGTGGTCGCTAGAAGGACGACTGGGTATACTTCTATCTCCGGAAGCGTATCCAAAGTTATGGCCCTGTTAAAGCCGTCTGTGCGGTTTTCGGTGTGCTGTAGCACAGCTACATTTATAAAGTAATCTAGCTGGTCATCGGTAAAATACCTAAATACGCTACCAGTCACTTTTAGAGTTCTGTTAGCCGCAAGGGTGTTTACCGTGTGAATAACGCCATAAATAGGTTCTACGGTATAGCCTGCTGGGTTTGCTAGTGGAGTTCCATTGTCGGTTACCATCAAGGTGGTTGCTTCGACAGGCTTTACGCCTAGGTTAAAATCTTTAGTAGTTCCGTCAGTAGTAAAGGTCTTAGTAAATTGACGGGGTTGGTCATTTAGCTCTAATCGTACCTTACTTCTAAGGTCGGAGAGTGTTGCCATAATACGCCTAACCTAAAAATCGAGTCACTTCTATGATGACCTAGAAATTAAAAAAAGTCTGGATAAACGAAACAGCGGGCACTACACCCGCTGCTCGCCTACAAGGTCTTTAGTATCGAGCCGATACGTAGCCTTTTTCCTCAAGATGAGTTGCAATCTCTTCGGTTACTTCGTACTTCTGTCCAGCCTTAAAGCTGTAGTAGTTTCCTGCACCAAAGGTCATAGACTCAATGTTGTCTGATACGCGGATGGTAACTGTCTTACCTTTACCGCTAGTCTTAATAACTTCATCAACAACAATTGCTTGAGCACGAGTTGGCTCTGTAGCGTCGATAACTTCTGTTTCAGCTTTGATAGCTGCTTCCGCAGTAGCCATTGCAAGTTCGCTTGCGCGAGATTGCTGTTCGTCTAAAGCCTGCTGAGCGAGGGCGTCGCGCTGACGACCAGTAAAGTCGGTCGGTTTCTTTTGTGTTGCCACGGTATGTTCTCCTAATTATTATCTCTGAGGGGGTATTGTAGAGGGGGGCCATTGCTGACCCCCCTCAGACAATTAGTTGGTTTCTGCTACAACAACAGCCTGGTCAGTAATTAGACCTAGACCAAAGATGCTGTACCAAGCGAGGGCGTGCTCACGACCGAAGTCTAGAATACCACCATCGCGTAGCTCTACTGGAAGAGAGATTGCGTGACCGAATGCGTTATCTCCAATGAAGATAGAGTCATAACGGTCAGCTGAACCTGCACCAGTGAACTCGTCTGGGGTTACATAACCACCACCAGGGGTTACAGTTGGGTTAGAAACAGCAACATCTCCGACGTAGCTTGTACCTGCACCACCGGTAACCTTACGGACCTGAGTGGTTTCGATGAATACGGTGTCGTATAGACGGCCGATTTCACCTAGCATGAAGTTACCTGGAGCAGCGTACTTAGTTACTTCAATAAACTCAGCAGTGTCGCGTAGACGACGTGACTGGTGAGGGTGAACGAAAGCAACATAAGTTTCGCCAAGCCTTGGGATGTTCTTGGTTGATAGTGTCTCGACTGCGTCCTTAACCACGCGAGGGGTTAGATGGAAGTTTCCAGTCATAGATGCACGGCTAGTACCTAGGGTACCGTAAGCGTACTGGTTGAAAGTACCGGTTCCGTTGGTAATTGAGAGCATGTTGGTACGGTCTTCACCATAAATCTTAGAAGTAGCACCGTAAAGGGTGTCGCGGCTAAGCTTGTCTAGGTAAAGAGCCATGTTACGACCAAGCAGACGTGAAGCAGATGCCATAACGTCATCGAATGATGCGTTTAGCAAAAGCTCAGAAACTGCAAGTGCGTATCCGTGCTCTGAAACGGTGATTGAGAATTGCTGTGCTGTTAGCGCGTTGGTCTGCATACGAACACCTTCAACAAGCGCCGAAGCGAAGCCAAGGTTGTTGTAACGCAAGAAGTTAATCTGAAGACCAGGTGCAACACCTAGTTCAGTCTTCTTAACAGCGAATTGCTCAAAGCGAAGAATCGGCATAGCCTGGAAAAGGATTTCCTTTGACCAGATTTGCTGAATCGCCTGGGTTAATTGGGTATTTGTACCCGAGTAAGAGGTAGGGGCTGCGGCTAGGTTGCCAGTACCCGTAATACCTGATGCCATTTTTATGGTCTCCTAAATAGAATTTGACTTTGGATTATGGGTTAGTTACCGAACAAGCCCTGTCCGCGACCTTGAGCTTTATCGCTCAAAAGACGTTGACGATATTTTGCGTATTCATTCATCGGCATGGCAGCAATTTCTTGTGCCGTTAACGTGCGTTGCTCCGAATTTATGTCCAGTGGCCCGGTGGGAGGAGTAGTGATACTCGTTCCCTTCATTTCCTTTCGAGCGCTTTGCATAGCCTGCTGGGCACTCTCAAGGATTCGAGCTGAGCGCTCTTTCAAGCTCTCGACGCTCGAGATTACCTCTTCCTGGCTTTCACCAGATACAAGGTCTAACAACTCGGGAATTATATTTTCCCGCTCAGCTTCAAGCACTTGCTGCTTAAAGTTGGATAGTTCAGCATAAGACTTTTCGCGCTCCCATAGTGCAAATGCGCGTTCACGTTCTTGACGTTCACGCTCCAATTGCTCACTCCATTCGGCTTCCTTCTGCTTTAGAAGGTCGCGAACATCCATATCAGCTTCGGCCTTAGCACGCTCTTCAGCGTTTTTAGCCTCTTCTTCCGCACGCTTTGCCGCTGCTTCTTCATCGCGAATTTTTTTCAACTCCGCGAGTTCTGATTTTAACGACTCAATTTGTGGATAAAGTTTGTCTTTTTCCTGGGCACGTGCCTTGGAGAGGTCTTCATCAGTAAATAACTTAGAACTCTTTTCAGCTGCTTCGGTAAAAGACACTGACGTAGCAATTGACGCGTCAGCGTCAGGGCTTGCTACTGTTGGAGCTACTCCTGCTTCGGCTTCAAAAGCCTCGGCATTTGGTTGTGATTCTGCTGTACTCATTTATTTCCTTTATTCTCGGGGGCGTTTTTCAAATGTGTCTAGGACACGTGTCACGTATAGCCGCTCAATGTGTTGTCAATATCAAGTTTTACCTGATATCTCCGAATTTTCTTGCTAAATGCAAATTATTTTTCGTAATCTTGCGGAATTTGTCGTTGAGGCAATTTAGTTCCGTAAGCTTGCGTTACAAGTCTGTTTCTAAGCTCTGCCTCACCTAGAGTTACGTTGTCAAGCGTTTGTGGGTCAAGCATAGTTTGAGTAGGAGGCATAGCCTCTTCGTTAGGCTGCCCGCCTCCAGGTGCGCCTCCAGGAGCACCGCCAGGGCCAGGCTCTCCGCCAGGCATTCCTCCGGTGATTGTCATAATTTCATTTTCAATTTCAGCTTGAATAAGGCGCAAAGCTCCGTCAGCAACTGCATCATCAATAAGTTCTTTACGAATCTCTTGAAGCTTGGACTCTGGGAACTCTTCACCAAGGTCGCGCAAAGCACCTTCTTTAGACTGCAAACCAAGGGATAGAAGTGATTGAACTTCGTTAAGGACAATAAGTTTGTCCAGAGGAAGAGGCGGAGGAAAGTGACAGTAAGTCCTATAGGTCTCTGGGTCATTAGGGTCTAGCTGAACTAGTTGCTCCGGCTTAGGCATAGTTTCAACATCTGGATTTAGCAAGAATGTCTCTGGCTCTTTTAGCGCCAACGTACGTAAAACTAGTTCGTTTACGCGCTCTAAGCCGTGAGCATACTGAACAATTTTTTGGTGATAGCGGTTCATCAAAGGCTGGAACTGGATAGAAAGGGCAACACCAGAAGTGTTAGAAATAGGTTGTGCTTGACCAAGAGCGGATTCTGGAACACCGGTCATTTCGTGCATAGCCTGCTTTAGTTTAAGCATAAAGTCCATAGCGCCCTTTAGGCCTTGGCTACCACCTTCAAGATTTTCTACTCTAGCGTCTTTTGGTAAACCACCCCAAACTTTATTAGCGCCTTTTTCTAACTGGCTTGCCTTAGCGCCAATAATTACAGTTACAGGAGCAGCGTGGTAGTTTACAATGTCTGCAATGTCTGTCGCCGTTTCGTTGTAAATCCTGTTAATGCTGATAATTTCGTTACAGTCACTTAGTCCCCATGGAGAACCAGAGATTCTAACATTAGGTATGTGAATTACCGGAATCATTCCAATAGGATTTGGGCGAGAGTCAATCATTTCATCATTGATGTACTCTTCAATTGTGTCCTCAGTTAGGATTTCTGTGTAGGTGTAGACCTGACGAGTTCCTTCAAGAGATGTGCCCCAAAAACGGTATTTTAGTTTAAATCTAATTAAACGTTCACGGTCGTGAGGGTGAAACTCTGGAAAACAGAAAGATGAGTTTAACGGTAATATACGAACACGGCCCGGGTGAACTCCACCAGCTGGGTCTTCGTACCCCTCCTCATACGCAACCTTGATAAAGCAGTCTCCAGAAACAGCGCCCTGCTGCCCTAGCTCCCAAAGCACAGTGGCTTTATTATTGTCCACTTCCCAGACTCTCTCTAAAAGATTAGGTACAATACCTTCGGTTGCCTTTACGCTGCGGAACTGAACACCTTTGCTAAAAGTGAAATTAATAATAAAGTCAGTGATAGCGCGGTAATAGTTCAGTACTACGGCCGGTTCTCCAGCCTGACGTCGATAAGATGTGTGGTGGCCAAGATACATGGCCCAGTTTAGGGAGTAACGGTTTAGACGAGGACCGTGGACCTCAAACTCTTCGTCAGCAAGTTCTACTAGACCCAGAGGGGAAATGCTGATTGTAAGGTCAGAAGATGCCGCTCTATACGAGGGGGGTGAAAAATCAATTGAAGACATGCTGCTCAGAACTTCCAGTCAAATTATTTTTTAGTACTTATAGTGTAGCGTATAGAAGTCAATTATTTTCTAAATCTCTCTCCAGCAATACTGCCTTTTCCAACCGGCTTAGTGACCTTATTCTTTCGGTCTTTTTCTAGCTTGTCCATTTTTTCCTGAGCATAGTCCCTAAATCTAGGGTCTATTTCCTTCTTGCTATCTACAAACTTTCCGCCTAGTTGAACATACCTTGAATGAACCCAGTGGGCGGCTGCTGGAGAAGGGTATTTGGCAAATTTAGTTTTTGCTTGCGTGGTAATAGTGTTCCACAGCTTAGGGTTAGCAGGATATTGTGTGGGGGATTCCTGTACTTCTTTACCCTTAATAAGTGCCATAATTCACCGCCTAAGACTCAAACCACCCGCGCCCCATCATCGGTGGGACACGGGAGGCCTGAGAGATTTTACCTAGTCCGTAACCTGAGTTGGGTTTGGACGCTGTTGACGAGAACCGTCGCGGAAAACTTCCTCAAACACGTTTGAACCGTGGTCTGAGAATGCAGCTCCGGAGAACTCGCTTAGGTAGTCCTGTGCTTCAATCCAAGCAGCAGAACCAACGTGAGCACGCTCGCGCATGGTCTCTTCAGCTGTCTTGGTGTGTACAGGGGCATTACGGTTTGGACGACCGGCAGCTGGGGTGTAACCCTGCTGTGCTCCAAGGATAAACTCATTTGGAACGTCGGTGTCGGTTGCGATTCCTTCTTCGAAACGAAGTGGTCCGCGCTGTCCAGGAACTGCTGCAGCCATCTTACGGTCGTAAGTTACTGGGGCGTTCTCTGGGAATTGTGGGTCTGGTGCAATTGACATTAATATCTCCTAAAAGGTTGAGGCCTCATATACAAGTGTTGTACGATTTTCGCTTTTTCGCAGGATAAACTAGATTTATCTGTAAAATGGGCTAGAACTTACTTCAACGGTGGGCATGGTCAAATCCATTGTTAAACTGCAGGCTATAGCTAAACTATCCGCAAAATCGTCATGGGCGTGAGCCTCTTCAGGAGCATGGGCTAAGAAGTTTGGGCCTTGAAACTTTATTTCCAAGTCAGTCATTTGCTGGTAGAAGCGCTTCCATCTTCGCAGTTGTCTAGTCTTAGCGTGAGCTGGCCATCCTATAAGTCTGCGTTCCATCAAAGTCTTTAAGTGCTTCCAACGCTTAGACTGCTCAGACTGGCTGCTACCTACGGATATAACTTCAGACCTAGTCAAAAGAAGCCTTAATCTTTGAGCTACCGCATCACCTACACCGTTGGCGTCTACCCCTACATATAACACATTGTAGTTTTCTAGAAAACTGACTATTTGAAAGTACTGGTCTTCCCAGTCATCCCCCTGTATTTCTAGCCAGTTAAGAATCCTGTGGTCAAAATACCCAAATTCATCTGGGCGGTCCCAGTCCACCCATACTACAGTAACTACTGTAGAGTCCATTTTACGAGCTGGGTCAATACCTACTACAACTGGGGTACGGTGCCAAGCGTCCACAATTTTTTGTGATGTGTCACCCAAGTCATCCATTACAGAGGAGGACACAAACATACCGCGTTCTAGTAGCCATTTGCAATTGTATGACATTTGAAACTCGTCTGAATCCTCGCCAATACGAAGCATCTCCTTACGGATAAACTTTCCGTACTCTTCGCTAACTTTAGATACGTCTCGCCAATCCCATTGAAAATGATTTTGCTTACCGGAACGACCAGTAGCACGTCGTTTGTTGAGTTGAATAGCTCGATAAAAATTATTTTTATGCGTAGTTGGAGTACCGGTTTTTACCATAGTACCGTTTGTAGATGCAAGCATAGGGCCAATAGACTTAGCCACGGTGAAGTCATCTGCTTCCTGACACTCATCAATTACGATAAGGTCGAAGGTCTTAGATTCAATTTTTGCTCTAGGGTTTGCGGTCATCATCATAACCGAGGAGTTAGAGTTTTTAAGTTTTACCTGTTTAGTTACGCCAGAAACTTTTTTAGCTTCATCATCAATTTCTGGGTCTTCTAGTACGGCAAGTGCATGCTCACTAGTAAGCCGGGTAATAACGCGGCTAAACAAGGTTTCCGCCTGGCTTTCAACTGGGGCAAATAGTCCTACTCTAAACCCGTCTTTAAATCTGCCAAGCAAGTCTGGGTACATTTTTGCAAGTCTAGGTAAGATAACCATTAGAGCAGCGACTACGTCTGCAACGGTCTCTGACTTACCTGACTGACGAGAGGCAAGAGCTGTAATCTCCTCACCTTCGTTTATAACTACTGACTCTATTATTCTTTTAGCTAAAGGTTTTTGGTATGTTCTCAGGTCATGCCCTACTAAGGCTTTCATAAAGACCATTATTTTTTCTATAAGCTGGTTTACACCCTCGCGTGATAGTTCATCTAAGCCGTCATCATACGGCTCATCCATAGATGATTCGTCGTCTAGATATCCTTCTAGTTCTTCAAAGTCTTCAATATCACTCATATTAACCTTAAATTAAAGTAACCCTGAGCCAATCTGACTCAGGGTCACCAAGTGCCACACGGGAGAGAAGATGGTTGGCACTTAAAGAATACCACAAATGCTTCGTATCTACAACTGGGTAGTTCTTTTATTTAATTCTTCAATCACTGCGTGAAAAGCTTCAGCACCAGTAACCAATTCTTTTAGAGCTTCTTTAGTGTGATTGCGTTCGTAAATAGTTAATAGCCTGCCAAGTTCGTACAAAGACTGGTCGGCCCAAACTGTAAGGTCGTAAGTAGATATACGAGAAACTCTACGAGCAATCTTTTCTGGAAACGGCTTATCCCACTTTTTTCTTTTCCAGGGCATTACCATTTTTTAATCTCCTCGGGGTCGGTATTAATCCCCCTAAGAACTTTGCCAAGAGCTTCTTCTTCCTCGATTGGCTTACCCCATATACCAAAAGCGTATCCTCGTGGAATAAACGGAACCCAAAACACAATACAGGTAGCGCTTTCTCTGTATGGGTGCTCTGTTTCTTGACTCCAGCCCCACTCAAACATAGGGAATACTGGGTGCTTTAGTTTAATTGTGTCAACGTATAGTGGTCCGACTGATTTCATATTATTAGTCTTTCTTATTTCCTTCGTATAGTTGTTTTGCAAACTGCTTTACGTCGTTCATTTGAACACGTCTATTTCTAGGCATAGAGCTTACATCAGCTGGCCCCATGTCAGGCCACTGGTCTAAACCAGATTCTCTAAGGAATTCTCCTTTAGAGGTTGCTGCTTGAAAATCATACCACATATAATCTGGCACTTCTCGATACTCCCACCAGGTGCCGTCTCTAAAAACTACCGTAAGTGTTTGGGTTTTAAAGTCATATCCGGCTTTTAAAGTCCTAGGTTTTTTTGGATTTGTAGAAGTAGTTACAGATAAAACTGTATTACTTGGGGTGTCTACTTCAAAATCTTTATCAGGAGCATCATCGCTACCTTCTAGTAGGATATCAAGCCACTTCTTAGTCTGCTGATACGCAGAGCTTTTCTTATCAGTTTTTGGGGTATAAGAATATTTAGGAGTTTTATCTTTCCAGGGGTCATCAGGTCCGTAATCAGGCATTAGTCTTCACTTCCGCAATCATGTATCTCCAGCTCTGATTCAAACACTACATCGCCGCAGTTTCTGCATCTAAATGCTTTTTCTTCTTCTCCAGAATCTTCATATTCTACCACAACTTCAGGCTGTTGTGTAATATCAGGCTCTAGCGGGTCCTCTGGAGGGTAGTATGCGTGTGAAGGTACCGGATGAGCTTGATAAGCTTGTTTCCGAGTAATTCGCATTATTCTGTTTCCGCTGGGGTGTCCTCGGCAGGTGGAGTAGTTGATTTCTTTTTACTAGAAACAGGGGCCGTGGTTTCTACCGGATACAGTCCTTCTAACGCACCAAGTCTTAGATAATCAGGTAAATCTCTGTTGCAGTAATGAACTTTACTAGCGGTAACTGGAGCTACAGTATATAGAGCATCCTGGTCACAATTTGAGCATTTCATAGTTCTCCTTATTAATTCGTATCAATGATACCAGATTAACCGTTGTTCTCTTTTACATGTTGGTCAAACTTACCTTCTAAATTTGCCAAGTCGACTTTTATATCCGTGATGTCTGATTTAATACATAGCACATCATCCCGAAGTGAAGAGCCATGATTTGGTTTAAGTTCAGATAAATATTCTCTTATTAATTCATTTATGACTTCGGTTGTATGGCCCTTAATTAAACGAGCTACAATGATTCCCCCGAGACTAAGAACGGCGCAAAGCGCTGAAATGATAGCAATAAGCTGGTCGGTACTCATAAATCCCCAATTATCTAGTTCCCCACCAATTACGGCCAGGGTTAGCGTATGAAAAAGTTGTTGGCTTTTCTTTTTGGTTTAAATATATTCTACGAATACCAAATCTCGTATCATTTATCTGCGCAGGCTTGCTAAGCGGCTGCTTAAATTCTTTACTGCGTTTTACGGATTCCATCTAAGCCATGCTTTCATGTGCGTAGGTGTTCCGGAAATTACTGGGCCCTGCACTCTTTTAAGTGCGTCAGAAAACTCTCTAGAGCGTCCTACAGGGCGTAAATCGTGTTCAAACACGTCGTTAGGGGTAATTGAGCCTGTACGCCTCGCTAGAGGGCCCTGGCGACGTATATCAACCTTAAGATGCGGCATAAAACCTACTATTTTTTAGTTTTAGTTGCTGGCTTTTTAGGTGCTGGCTTAGCGGCGGGCTTAGGTGCTGGCTTAGCGGCGGGCTTAGGTGCTGGCTTAGCGGCCGGCTTAGGTGCTGGCTTAGCAGCTGGCTTTTTACCCGGCTGTTTGGCGGCTGGCTTTTTACCCGGCTGTTTGGCGGCTGGCTTAGCTGCTGGCTTAGCAGCAGGTTTATCGGCTGGCTTAGTAGATGTCCCGCGCCTACGTGAATCTTGTCTATCTATAGTTTTTAAATCTTTTTTATTTTGAGACGACTTTGATTTTCTTTCAGCAGCTTCAGTTCTCATGTTTTGGAGTTCGCGAGCAAGTCTGATTTTTTCATCAGTCGTATGAGTAATGATGTTCTTTTTAGACTCTTCGCTTGCCGCAGTTTTTTGTCTGTGTAGCTCTTCTTGGTTAGCGTAGTCTCTGCCTCCGCCTTTTCCGCGTCCTCTGCCGCCTCCGTCTCCAAATAATTTACTAGCCAAATAAGCTTTTCCAAGCGTAGCTAATCCTTTACCCTCAATGTTATGGGAGCCAACAGTTTGCTTAGCGCCTTTGCCGAATACAGTTTCTTCACTCATAAGTACGATTGTATCTCTAAATAATAAATTACGCTAGTCAAAAGAAAAACCCCAGCCGTTTGGCTGGGGTCTCTCTAATTGGCTGATTAAGCCCACGAAGTAATCGTGATGGTTCCAGTTGTAGCAACTGCAGAGTTTGCAGCGGCACTCTGAGTCTTTACAGTACCAGCGGCACCTGTTAGGACAGTTCCTGGAGTGATTGCGCCGGTGTCGGCTACAGTCCATCCTGAACCTGCGATAACTAGGGTGCTTCCGCTACCACCGGTAATTGACCAGGTACCGACTAGAGCAGTCGGAACTCCTGTACCAGCAGCGATAGTGACCTTAGTGCCTACTGGCCAGGTACCGGTACCGCCAGTTACGTATACAGTAGCAGCTGTAGTGGTAGTCACGTTGATTCTAGTTAGCTGAGTAGCGGTGTTAGTAACGCCAGTGGTGTTAGTAATGTTAGCTAGCTCGAAGCCCTGGTCCTGTAGACCGTCAAGTGCGTTAGCAGTGGTTAGACCGAGTACGTTAGGAACAAGGATGTTTCCTTCGCCAGCACCGTCGTACGCAGTAAGAGCGTTGGTAGCCTGTACTTTACCAGTCTGTCCGGTAACAGTAACACCAGAACCTGCTGCGTCAGTTACAGTAAATGAAACAGCGTTTGCGGTAGCAACAGTAGCGCTAGATAGGTTAAACGCGCTAACAGTAAGACCAGTAACGTTAACAACGTCACCAGCAGCTAGCTTGTTCTGTGAAGTATAGGTTACGGTTGTTCCGTCACCAGTAGCGGCGGTAACAATGAAGTTTCCAACTGCTGGGGTGTAAGCAGGGTAACCGGCCCAGTCTGCTTCAACAATGCTGTGGTTGTCCAAAGCAGGGTTTAGGCGAGCGCTTGCAGACTTGGTAGTCTGTGACCAGTAGCGGTCTGCACCTGTTACAACAGTAACAGTTCCAGTCTGGGTTGACAAAGAGCTTTCACCGTCAGCTGCAGCACTTTTTACAGTGAACTGGCTTGAGCTAGCAGTAGCGACTGATACGTTACCTAGGTTGAACTTTCCGTTAGTAAGACCAGAAATGTTAATTACCTGACCTACTGAAAGTGAGTTTGTAGCTGTGTAAGTTACAGTACCGGAGCTTGCGCTTGCGGCAGTGATGCTGTAGGTGACCAAGCCACCTGTCTGAGTTGCGGTTGCAGCACGCTCGTCGTTTGGCTGTAGAGGTAGATTACCCCATACAAAATCAACTGCGTTTGCACCCGAACTATCTGTAGGATTTCCGATGTTATTCGGCATAATTTATATTTCTTTCTCTAGAGAATAGGGATGAGTACGTCCCCGTCGGGACGCTATAACTAGTATGGCAAGCAGGGGGGCAAAATTCTAACTAAATAGAATTATTTTTCAGCGTCGCTATTCCAAGTTACAGTGTGCGGACGAGATTCTTTTTCAATGTGAGCACGGGCACCAGGCGTGTTTATTTGGCTCCCACGCATAATTACCTTGCCCGTATCCTTGTGGGTAACGGTAAAATCGGCAAACATGTTCTTTGGAGTTACGTCAGATACTCCCTTAGCATCTAAATGCTTAAGCTCACCGTCTTTGCCCATGTCAAATTGGGCACCTTCTGGAAACATTACTTTTCGTTTTCTTTCTTACCTGCGCGGCGCTTGTTTTCCTTAGCGGTGTTCTTACCATGCTTTAAGGCACGCAGGTTACTAGACTTGTCATTAGAGTGGTTATTGTCCTTGTGGTCAACATCCACGTTCTTAGGCAACTTACCGTTTTTCTTCTCATACTGATAGCGAGCAGCTGAGATAGAAGTACGTGAGCCATCTGGGTTAAGAATAGACATCATAGGACGTCCACCGTTTTTCTTAGAACCCTTAAATGGGCCATAAACTTTTTTACCGCCCGAAGTACCGGCAAGGGTACGAGGCTTCTTTTTAGCTGGCTTTTTTGCTGCCATTATTTCTCCTAGAGGTCTTTAGAAGTACGGTATACAGAAGGCTCACCGCGGCGTGCGCGACCAACGGCTGAAGCGTCAATCTCTGTAGCGGCTTTAGGGTCTTCCTTGTATTCTTTCATAAGGTCTTGAACGGTAGCGGTACGAACAGCGTGCTCAGCGATATTCTTTTTGTAAAGCTCTTTAGCAGCTGCCTGCTTTTTGGTTGCTTTTGCAAACTTTGATGGCAAGAAGCCTAAAAGAGACGCGTTTGCTCTTTCCATCTTGTCGCCTTCACTCATTTGAGGCTTGTTTGGGTACATTATTTTTCCTCTTTCTTGGACTGCTTCTTAAGTTCTGCTTGGTACATCTCTTCCATTTGTTCCTGGGTTAGAGGCTCATTTGGCTGATTTCCCATTATATCGTGGTACTCGTCCTCAGTAACCCCGTAACGCTTTAGCTCTTCTGGGTCAACTGGTGGTTTAGAAAATTGTGAATTATTTGGAATCATTGTGCACTCCCGTAAGGTGTTTGAGCCACATTAGTTGCTGCTACTGAAGTAGTATACCTCTGAACAGCTCCTCGTGGACCTGTAAAGATTCTATCATTAATTCTACGGGCCCCCATGACATCTAAGCCTAAAACGGCATTATTTTGGGTGAATACACCTAGTACTTGGTGCACCTCGGGCGCACGGCCGCGTGCAAATTCTTCATTTAGTCCGCGTGGCTTCACTTGTGTTCTCCTATGACTCTAAATCCTTGACGAGACATGTAGTGTTCTTCATCGATACGTGGGCCAGGCAGGGTCTCATGTTTACCTATTGGCTTTACTACATACACCTTAGCACCTTCGCCGCCATAAAGCTTGGCAGCGTGGGAGCTATTTGAGGCCCAAGCTACAAGGTCGGATGTATTTTTACCTGCAGTGCGTGGTTCAATGATGTCTCCAGGTTTGAAGTTTTGAGTGGAGCCATGTAGCATACCGCCTATGAAGTCGGCATTGTTTCTTGGCACTACTCGTCTCCTCCGCGCAGCTTCATTAGTCGTTGTGGTCCTTGCCATGAGTGAAATCTATCAATCTGCCAGATATTTCAGGTTCGCGTGGAGGACGTTTATTTGCGGTGTCTTCCATATGCGCTATAGACAGCATTTGCTTATGAGCCCCATTTTCCCTATGGATGTTCTCAGCGGCAGCCGTATAGGTGTCTGATACTCCCCTAACCCCACTCTTTTTAGGGACAGCATACCAACCATCTTTATAGGGGTCAAAACCAGATTTATTTATTCTAGCTCTCGTTTTATCAGAGTCGCAGACAGAGCAAGTTACGCCTACTTTTACGTCAGAGTTAGCTGCTTTTGACTTTTTACTCATTAATTGCTTCTCTCTCTCTACACTTTACTTCCAAGGAGAGTCGGACTGTGGGTGTCTATCATCTAAAGCTTCGCACTTTTTACAGTTTTCAGCATACTCCATATAGGTGTTATGCGGTTGAACACCGGCAGCTTTATCTGCTGGATGCCACTCTCTAGCTCCGCGAAATCCTGGTTCTCCGGTGCCCATAACTTTGTGCTGGTCTTCTCTTACGCCTACCCTCAAGCCATTAGCAAAGGTATATGTAGAGCTTCCAGGCTTGTTATCCCAGCCATGCGGCTTATCTGTGCCAAGAGTAAACTCAGCTGTGCGGCCAGCTTTCCGCATCTCACGAGCCTTCTTGTTTCTGCTATTTCCCATTACTTCTTTTTCTCCTTACTTAAAAACCCAGACTGTGGTCCAGGGTTGGAATCCCTAAGCAATTTTTTATCTAGCTTTGGACTTAGCATAGCGTCCAAGCGAATAGAAGCGTTACGTGATTTTTTGTTTTCGATGTTGTCAGCTTCTGTTACCTGACCACGAGCTCTTAGAGCATCAGCGCGGTTGGATTCTCTTATGTACTCATTGTGCATCTTATTCACTGCACTTTTTTGTTTAGGGCTGTAGCCTTTTGCAGAGTTCTTAGCTCGAAGGGTAGCTTCTTTAGCTACGCGTCTAAATTGTTTTGGTACATTAGCCATCTTTTTTCTCCTCACGAACAGATTTGTGGATGATACGGTTCTCAGGCTTTTCCTGCCACGCGCTCATCGGACCGAATGGCGTAGTCTCAGCTATCTTCTTATCTTTAAACTTAAGGAAGTTAATAACCTTCCCCTTGGTTTTATCGAATTGACTCTTCTTCGGTTCCATATCTCCCATTATCTATTAAAACCAGGGAAACCGCAAGTTAAGCATATAGCACATTTCGGTTAACAATGCAAGTTCCCAAAAACAGCTTGGGCCGCCAAAACCTAGCAATTAAATATTAAAAAAGGCTACTGCCTGCCAAAATAAGGCTCTACCCGTTTCTGTGCACTGGTGCCGTTATCATTTCGTTATACAATTAACCCTACCCCCCCTGAGATAACGATTTGATAACGGCCCTAGAATAATCCTGTTTAGGGCATAGAGTTATCTTGTTAGGCAAACGAGAGATAACTACAAGGGTTATCCAAGAAGTTGCCTAGCAGATAAGGGCAACAAAGATGTTAGTAAGTCAAGAAGTAATCGTGTTCGATACAAATAGCGAATACGACCTAGCGGATGTAAGAATTCAGGTTAGAAGTTGGATAACCGACCCTTATAGCCGTATGCCAGAACAGGACCTTTACCTAACCCGAAAAGGTATAGTAGACCTTATGAACGCTTTACAGTCAGCACTGGAAGTTCTAGGTCAGGACTTTATTGTTCACCACGATGGCAGTATCTCAATTACTATTGACGACGGTAAAAAGTTAGTTGATACTCAGTATGTCAACCTAGCCGATTACAAGAACGGCATAGTAGCCGAATAGGCAACCCTAGACCTGAGCAAGTCTATAAACTGCTCAACCACTACTAATAGAAGGGCAAACTAATGGAACTACTAGCAACGATAAACGGGATAGACTTGGCGCTATTTGTAGGCCTATGGCTATTTGCTACACTCTGGCTAGTAAATAGGCGTAAGTAAGCACCAGCCGGCCGGCTCTCAGCAATGGGAGCCGGCTCAGGCGCGCCAACTCAACAACAACCGCTACGGCATATAGCCTAGTGGTTGTAAGGTTGTTGCAGTTTACTGCTTACAACCTTTGTTGAGTTGGCCCGTTATCAAATTGTTATAAAGCGCGAGATTATAACAGAATGATAACGCTAATGAGATAAGCCTGTTTAGGGCATAGAGTTATTACATCAGGGCAGGACAGCCTGAGAGAGAGAAGGTGATTATGATGTTTAGACTAAACATAGGCGACACTATCTACCTAACCAAAGGTGAAGCGTTTATCTTTGATAAGGTTGCTGGTTTCAGTGTTGGTCAAGACTATCAGGGCAACGCTGTTGTCCTTTATGTCAAGACCGAACAAGGCGTAGGTGTAAAACTAGGCGCCGAATACCGTATGTATGCTGATGATGTTTGGACGGTTGATGAAATCAACGGTTCAGCACCAGAATACATCTTGGTTGAAACTATTGCCGAATAGGCAACCCTAGACCTGAGCAAGTCTATAAACTGCTCAACCACAGCCAGCCCCCAGCAACGGGGGCTGGTTTGGTGCGCCAACCCAACAAAGCCCCAACGCTATACTCCTATAGCGTGGGGCTACAACTATTAGGCAACTTGTTGCCAATAGTTGTTGGGTTGGCGGCCCGTTATCAAATTGTTATAATCGCTTGATTTATAACAGAATGATAACGCTAATGTAATAGGGCTATTTGAGAGATAGATTTATACATAGAGAGAGCAACGGGCTCTCTCCCAAATAGATAAGGGCAGTACTTATGAAATACAAGACAAACATTCTAGTAATGAACAAAGATAATAACCTAAACAGCAACATCAAGGTTGAGGTTAGAAGCACCCTAAGCACCAAAGACGGATTAGTCCAGCCCGTAGCAACCGAATTCACGCTAACGCTTGAGGGCGCTTTACAACTAATCTCTCACCTCGGTTTCGCCATAGGTGAACTTGCCTCGGTTGATGATTACCTAATTCACCCCGACGGGTCGGTTCATGTAGATAGTGTTTATTACAACAGCGTAACCGATTACCTAAACGGCAACCCTGCCGAGCGCGACTAATCAACTAGGCGAGGGGGAGGGCAACCTCCCCCGAACCTCTAAACAGAAAGACAAACTAATGAACTATTATGAGCAACCAAGTTTTCAACCGATTATTTTGGCAACTTACAGCGAGGGCAACCTTACAGCGGAACTAACTGTATTGGATGAAGACGGCGAGTATTTCAGCGCTGATGTATTTATCACAGACAGCGAGGGTTACCTAAAATACCAAAACAACTCTGGCAGTGTTTCACAGACAGAGGCAATGAACCAGTTTGAGTTAGACTTAGACTGTTTCTTTCAGGTGGAGTATGCAGAATCAATGAACACTGAACACTTCGCTAAGTGGATGCAGTAATCACCAGCAGGGGGGCTTGCCCTAGCCCCCCTGCCCCTTCGGGGTTTATAACAATTTGATAACGGGCCGACTCAACAAATAGCAGCACGGGGGGTTAGCTTTGCTGCTATTTGTTGAGTTGGAAGCCGTTTATAACGTTTTGATAACGCTAGCGTAATAGCCCTATTATTGGCGTATCCTGAATAGGTAATCAACCCTGATTACATCGAGAGAAATGAGAGATTATGGTTACTTGTATTGTTTGTAAGAAGTCAGTTGAACACCAAGAGGCTGCTTTTGTTTGGTGTTATGGTGACGGGGTCCCCGTAAATGCGTTTTATCGTATTTGTATGGACTGCGATTTCCAAGATGTTCCTGAAAACTCGTGGCAAGTCTATTCTTTGGAGGTAAAGTAATGGCGATTTATCAAGGGGACTTCAACTGCGACAGTTGTTCAACTTGGTTCGACGGGGACCCTGTGTCCCTGTTAGCCAGAACACCTAACTTATTCGGGGTCACTAATCCCGATAAAGTCAAAGAACTAACCTACTTCTGGTTATGCCGTGACTGTAAAACTGATTACCCGAACGGTGCTCAGGACTTCTTCACCCCCGAATACTTTACTGACGAGGATGAGGAGGAGGAGGATTACCTAGAACCCGAGGACCCGAACGGTGTTTGGTTTTATGTTATGTGCGGTGAATGTGGCGATGAAATTGGAACCATAACTGCCGAGAACCAGCACGAAAAACTCCCTGACCGATGCGCTAAGTGTTCTGACTAGCGCTACCCCGACTGCCCCCCCTGCCACTCTCTCGGCAGGGGGGGCTTTTTTTTGCCAACTCAACAAATAGCCAATAGCCCATAGCCCGTAAAAAGCTGGGCTATTGGCTATTTGTTGAGTTGGCAGGTTTATAACGAATTGATAACGCTAATGGAATAGCCCTGTTCTGCTGGCAAGATTATAAGTGAGGGCGGGCAAGAGAACCGCCCCAGAGAGAAACGAGAGAACCGATGTTATACACAGAAACACAAATCAACACAGAGATTTGGTGCTACAAGGAACAGTTTGCCGACACCCTTTATCCAGAGGACTTAGCAACTGAATACGCTGATAGTGCTGTTCCAATTTATTACAGTGAAATAATTGAGGCGTGGAACCAACTGCCAGCAGAATACTGCAACCAATTCCACGAGGTTATTACTGAACTGCCTGACAGAATTGAGGACTTGATGAAAACCGACATCTTCCTGTATTACCAAACTCTTTACTCAAGTGCTATTGCTGAACTCACTTCGGGCAAAATCTTGGTTGATGACGAGTGGAAGGACCCTGAGAACTAAACTTGGCTAGTCTGTCCTACTAGCCAACACCGCCCCCCTGCCCTAATCTCTCGGGCAGGGGGGCTTTTTTTTGCCAACTCAACAAAGCCAACAGCCAACCAGCCCGCATAAAACTGGTTGGCTGTTGGCTTTGTTGAGTTGGGGCAATTATAACGAAATGATAACGGAAGTGAAGAGTGGCACAAATAGCAATAGTATTTATACATAGGCAACAACGCTTATACAAATGAAATGAGAGAACAATGGCTAAATACAAGATAACTGCTACTTATGAGTATTCAGGAGTAGTAGAGGCTGATAACCTTACAAACGCCGAGAAGGTGTTTCTTGATGAACTGAACGACCACTATGTAGGGACCGAAAGTTATGAGGTTGAGGAGGTCTGCGACAACTGCGAGGCTGACCTAGACCTTGATAACTCCTGCTTTGAGTGTCGTGATGATGACAGCACTGAGGGGGGTGAATAAAATGGACATCGAGTTTGTTGATGAAAACCAACTGCCACAAGGTCCAGGCAGACCTGCTATCTATAACAACCGATTTGAGGTCTTTATGAAAACTCTATTGGCGCACCCTGATGCCGTAGGTAAGTGGGCAAAAATCCCGTTCGAGATACCAAGTGCCACAGTAGTTTCTATGACTTGGCGCAAGAAATACCCCGAGTGCGAGTTTCGTTGCTCGGGTGGAAACAACCTGAACGTAAAAGACCCTAACAAGAAGTTATGGACTATTTATGTAAAATACGAACCAAAAGGCTAACTAGCCTGATAAGCCCCCGAGCAAATCTGCTCGGGGGCTTTTTTTTGCCAACTCAACAAACAGCCAAACAGCCATACGAATCCTGTTCGGATGTATGGCTGTTTGGCTGTTTGTTGAGTTGGTGGCGATTATAACGTTTGTATAACGGCTATGTAGGAGAGAGGGGGCTGTAATAGTCTTATCTTGTAGCAACAAGGCTACCTAAACGAAATGAGAGAACCAAATGGAAACAAAAGAGTTCGTAATTATCCAAGCGTTAGAGGAGTTCGCTAATTCTTATCTGGGCAAGTTTATTGACCACACTAAGAATTACTTACAGGTGTTCGCCGATAACCCCGCAATTCTGGCACAATACCAAGAGGAATACGCCGACCGCCTTGCCCTTAGAAACTATGTTCTGGACTTGGCTGAGGAAATCCAGAGCCGTTCTGGCACTTGGATTATTGACGATGGCAAGACACCCGAGAACGCCAACCTACTCAGGACTATGGAGGAACTATAATGAAACGCTGTGTATTCTGTGGTGCCACCTATTCGGCGGAAGTGTATGTTTGCCGAACCTGTAATGACTATAAAGGCTTAGAGGAGGTGAGTGTGGGAGGGCTGGCAACCCTCTCCACCGCCCTCAATAGTGCCTTTGCCCTAATGGAGGAAGCACGCAAGGCTTTCGCCGACGACTGCGAACACGAAAATCTAAGCCACACCTGTAGTTCGGCTCACCTAGCGTTCTGTCCTGACTGCGACTTAGAGTTCCAATGTGAATGTGCGGAAGGTAAGAGCCACAACCCTACATAATAGACTTGGTTAGGTTTTATTCGTTTCCCCTAACCAACCGCCCCCTAGCGTGCCTGCCCTCACGCTAGGGGGCTTTTTTTTGCCAACTCAACAAACAGCAACCAGCCAGCCAAACCCGTAGAAAGGCTGGCTGGCTGGTTGCTGTTTGTTGAGTTGGGCTGCTTTATAACGAAACGATAACGGAGGTGTATGTGGCTAAGAGAGGTGGCAGGATAAGAGTGTAGTAATCCTGCTACAAATACAGAAAGAGAGAACCAGAAATGATGTTCGCAAGATTAGTAAAGAAAGAGGAGGGGCTTTACAACCTCACCTCTGTTGAGTGTCCGAGTTGTAATTCTCACCTGACCATAGAGATTTCGGGTGAAAGTGCTTTCCTGCTAAACCAGAACGCACTTATCCAGAATGTTCTGCCTGACCAGACCTTAGATGTTAGAGAGCGCTTTATCTCTGGTATCTGTGGAACCTGTTGGGACACTATGTTTGGTGAGCCAGATGACGAGGAGGCGGAATAATGACTAGAGCCGAATTAGTCAAGTTCTTAGAACAAGAATACGAGCCAGACGAGCAGTTGGTCTGGCAGACCATTAGGTATGATGATGTCGCCAATGGTGTTGAAAGGGCTACGCCTGATAACTGGGTGGAGTTTATTGAAAGCCTAGACACACATAACTATCCTGCCGAGCAGTTTAGTGAAATTGTATTCAACGCTTTCTACGAGTTCGTAGAGAACCTATACAGGCGTGAGGAGGACTAATGCCAAAGTATCAGTTTGTAGAACACGAATACACCAAGAGCATAATTATCTTTGAGGCAGACAGCCTTGAACACGC
>Ga0315903_10001064_pt1 | contig 41490 bp, 25 predicted proteins | sample LakEriMetagenome_7_FD_203524 | JGI IMG/M metagenome (GOLD analysis project Ga0315903, IMG submission 203524) | Freshwater fungal communities from buoy surface, Lake Erie, Ohio, United States - Buoy 2 MA119 | ecosystem: Environmental > Aquatic > Freshwater > Lake | place: USA: Lake Erie, Ohio... | reverse complement strand
GCCGTCAGCAGGATCGGTCGGCCGCGCATCGAGCCGGAGTTGTCGAGCAGCAGCGTCACGACCGTGTCCTTGAACTCCACCTCGCGCTCTTGGCGGAAGGCGAGCGGTGCGATCGGGTCGGTCACCACCCGGGCAAGGCGCGCCGGGTCGATCGTCCCCTCGTCGAGGTCGAAATGCCAGCCGCGCCGCTGTTGCGCGAGCAGGAACCGCTCGAGCTTGCGCGCGAGCCGCGCGACGATGCCGGGAAGCTGCCGCGCCTCGGCATCGAGCGTGTCGCGCAGCGCGGTCAGTTCCGCCTCGTCGCCGAGGTCGTCGGCTTCGAGCACCTCGTCGTGCCGGGTGGTGAACACGCGGTAACTGCGGTTGGGGTGCGAGGCATCGTCGTCGGAGATGCGGCTCAGGCGCTGTCCCTCGGGCGCTGCCTGTTCCCCGGAGCCATCGCCGTCCGCCTTGGGCGAGGCGGGTTCGGCCAGCGGTTCCTGGGGCGCGATGCCCGGTTCCTCGTCGTCGGTGATCTCGCGCGCTTCCTGCACCTGCGGGGCGGGCGCATCGTCCAGCTGCGCGTCTTTTTCCGGCGGCTTGCGTGCGGGTTTGTCTGCCGTCGGCGGCGCCTCCCGCGGCGTGGGCTCGGGCGGCGGCGGACTGAGTTCGTGACCGAGGCCGAGCGCCTTCAGGACGGCCTGCTGTGCCTTCGCGAAGGCGTCTTGGTCGTGGGGAGAGGCGAGCAGCTCGGGCAAGGACTTGGCGAGGCGCTGCTCGAGGAACGGTCGCCAGCGCTCGGACAGCGGCTGCGCTTCCGTCGGTACCGGCAAGGCGGCGAGGCGCTCGCGCACGAGCAATGCCAGCGCCTGGGTCATCGCGGCGGAGCCGTCGGCGGGGCCTCGCAGCACACCGCTGCGCTGCAACTCGTCGCGCAGGGCGGTGCCGACGTTGGCAGCCACCCCCGTGAGATCGCGGGCGCCGAGCGACAGGCAGCGAGCGTCCTCCAGGGCCTCATATAAGGTCCGCGCACGCAGTCCGGTCGGCCGATGACGGGCATGGATGTCCGGGTCGTGATACGCCCGTCGCAACGCAAGACGGTCTGCCTGACCGCGCGCCAGCGACAGGGCCTCGGACGTCAGTTCCGCCGCCGGAGGGGGCAACAACATGCGCTGTCCCTCCAGCCGCGGACCGGACGGGCCGAACACGACCTTCAGGTCGGCGTCCGCCGCGAGCGCACGGGTCGCCGGCGCAAGCGCGCGCTCGAAGGGGTGCGGGGGCGGGCGTTTCGCCCCGGGCGCGGTCGGGATCACGACGGGATCAGAGGACCTTGATGTGCGGCGCGGTGAGCGGCAGGTCTGCGCCGAAGGCGCGCTGGTAGAACTCGGCGATGATCGGGCGCTCGAGCTCATCGCAGCGGTTGAGGAAGCTCACCCGGAAGGCGAGGCCGGGGTCCTGGAAGATCTGGGCGTTCTGCGCCCAGGTGATCACCGTCCGCGGGCTCATCACGGTCGAGATGTCGCCGTTCATGAAGGCGTTGCGGGTCATGTCGGCGACCCGGACCATCGACTTGAGGGTCCGCTGCCCGTCGGCATCGCCGAATCCCGTCACCTTGCCGGAGACGATGGCGACCTCGACCTCATGCGGGAGGTAGTTGAGCACGGTGACGATGGACCAGCGGTCCATCTGGCCTTGGTTCACCTGCTGCGTGCCGTGGTAGATGCCCGAGGCGTCGCCGAGGCCGATGGTGTTGCTGGTGGCGAACAGCCGGAAGTGCCGGTGGGGCGTGATCACCCGGTTCTGGTCGAGGAGCGTCAGCTTGCCGCTGGTCTCGAGCACGCGCTGGATGACGAACATGACGTCCGGTCGACCGGCATCGTACTCATCGAAGAGCAGCGCCACGGGACGCTGGATGGCCCAGGGCAGCAGCCCCTCGCGGAACTCGGTCACCTGGCGGCCGTCCTTGACCACGATGGCGTCGCGGCCGACGAGGTCGATGCGGCTGACATGGCCGTCGAGGTTGATGCGGATCAGCGGCCAGTTCAGGCGCGCCGCCACTTGTTCGATGTGGGTCGACTTTCCGGTCCCGTGGTAGCCCTGGACCATCACCCGCCGGTCGTGCGCGAACCCGGCCAGGATGGCGAGCGTGGTCTGCGGGTCGAAGTGGTAGGTCGGATCCACCTCGGGGACGTACTCGGAGCGGGTGCTGAAGGCCGGGACCGTCATGTCGAGCGGCACGCCGAATTCCCTTGCGGAGACGGTGGTGTCGGGAGCCAGCGAGAGGAGGGCATCGGTATCGCGCATCGGGGTCTCTGACGGTCTGCGTCGGCTGTATAAAACAGGGATGGGTGCCATACTACCGGCAATTCCCGGGGGAGTCCGAGCACATGAATGCTGATGCCCAAGTCGCCCGTCGTCCGTCCGGTCGCGATGCCCGCCGCGCGCAGCGCGCCGGCCCGTTGCCCGACCACCTGCGTCCGGTCCGCCCGGGCATGGAGAGCGGGCGTTTCAAACCGCTCAGCCAATCGGGCGTGGAGCAGATCCACCAGACGGCGCTGCGCCTGCTGGCCGAGGTCGGTCTCGGTGACGCCACCGAATCCGGCATCGAGATCATGACCGCGGCCGGCTGCACGCTGACCGACACGGGCCGTCTGCTGTTCCCGCGCGCGCTCGTCGAGGACACCATCGCCAAGGCCGGCCGCCGCTTCCCGCTCTGCGGCCAGGATCCGCGGCACGACCTCGAGCCCTGGGACAAGCGTGCCTACTTCGGCACTGCGGGCGCCGCCGTGAACATGGTCGATGCGAACGGCACCTACCGCGAGTCCACCATCCGCGACCTCTACGACATCGGCCGCATCGTCGATGCGATGGAGCACATCCATTTCTTCCAGCGCGCCGTCGTGCCGCGCGACATCCCGGACCCGTTCGAGATGGACTTCAACACCTGCTACGCCGCGGTGATGAGCACCACCAAGCACGTCGGCAGCAGCTGGGTTCACCCCGACCACCTCGAGGCCTCGCTGCAGATGCTGCATGCGATCGCGGGCGGCGAGGACAAGTGGCGCGAGCGGCCGTTCGTCAGCCAGTCCAACTGTTTCGTGGTGCCGCCGATGAAGTTCGCGGCCGATGCCTGCCGCTGCCTCGAGGTCGCCGTGCGCGGCGGCATGCCGGTGCTGTTGCTGTCGGCGGGACAGGCCGGCGCCACCGCGCCTGCGGCGCTCGCGGGCGCGCTCGCGCAGGAGGTCGCCGAGGTGCTCGCGGGCCTCGTGTACGTGAACGCCATCAAGCCGGGCGCGCCGGCGATCTTCGGCACCTGGTGCTTCGTCTCCGACCTGCGCACCGGCGCGATGTCGGGCGGCAGCCCCGAGCAGGCGCTGCTGTCCGCGGCGGCTGGCCAGATGGGCAATTTCTATGACCTCACGACGGGCACCGCGTCGGGCATGACGGACTCGAAGGTGGCGGATGCGCAGGCGGCGGGCGAGAAGGCCCTCAACCACGCGCTGGTCGGCAATTCGGGCGCCAACATGATCTACGAGTCGGCAGGCATGCACGCGAGCCTGCTCGGCTTCTCGCTCGAGAGCCTGATCATCGACAACGACATCATCGGCGCCACGCAGCGCACCATCAAGGGCATCGAGGTCAACGAGGAGAAGCTCTCCTTCGAGACCATCAAGGACGTCTGCCTGAACGGGCCGGGGCATTACCTCGGCAGCGCCCAGACGCTCGAGCTCATGCAGACCGAGTACCTCTACCCGGCCATCGGCGATCGCCGCAGCCCGAACGAGTGGACCGAGCAGGGTTCCACGGATGCGTTGCAGCGTGCCGCGCAGCGCGTGCAGGAGCTCCTCGCCCATCACCACCCGTCGCACGTGCCCGAGGCGATCGACGCCGCCATCCGTCAAAAATATCCAGTGAAGCTGGACCGGGCGGCGATGCTCAAGCGCTGAGCCCATGTCCCTTCCCAGCCATGCGAACGTGGTCATCGTCGGCGGCGGCGTGGCCGGCTGCTCGATCGCCTACCACCTGACGAAGATCGGCATCACCGACATCGTGCTGCTCGAGCGCAAGCAGCTCACCTGCGGCACGACCTGGCATGCCGCGGGGCTCGTCGGCCAGTTGCGCGCGACGCGCAACCTGACCGAGCTCGCCAAGTACACGGCGGAGCTCTACCGCTCGCTCGAGGCCGAGACCGGGCAGGCGACGGGCTTCAAGCAGAACGGCTCGATCAGCGTCGCCAAGACGCATGCGCGCCTCGAGGAGCTCCATCGCGGCGCCTCGATGGGCAAGACCTTCGGGCTCGAGATCGACCTGCTCTCCACCGCCGAGATCCGCGAGCGCTGGCCGCTGCTCGAGGTGGGCGACCTCGTCGGCGGCATCTTCATCCGCAAGGACGGCCAGACCAATCCCATCGACACCACGCAGGCTTTCGCCCGCGGCGCGCGGATGCGCGGCGCCAAGATCCTCGAGAACACCAAGGTCACGGGCATCCGCGTCGAGAAGGGGCGTGCGGCGGGCGTCGACACCGAGTCGGGCTACATCTCGGCCGACACCGTCGTGATCTGTGCTGGCATGTGGTCGCGCGAACTCGGCCGCGCCGCCGGGGTCTCCATCCCGCTGCATGCCGCCGAGCACTTCTACATCGTCACCGAGCCGATCGCCGCCGTGCCGCCGAACCTCCCGGTGCTGCGCGTCTACGACGAATGTGCGTATTACAAGGAAGACGCCGGCAAGCTGCTCGTCGGCTGCTTCGAGCCCGTCGCCAAGCCCTGGGGCATGGACGGCATCCCGGAATCGTTCTGCTTCGATTCCCTGCCCGAGGATGCCGAGCACTTCGAGCCCATCCTCGAGGCCGCGGTGCGCCGCGTGCCGGTGCTCGCTGATGCCGGCATCCAGCTCTTCTTCAACGGTCCCGAGAGCTTCACGCCGGACGACCGTTATTACATCGGTGAGGCGCCCGAAGTGCGCGACCTCTTCGTCGCGACGGGCTTCAATTCCGTGGGCATCGCGGCGAGCGGTGGCGCGGGCAAGGTCGTGGCGGACTGGATCCGCGACCGTCGGCCGCCGATGGACCTCGCCGACGTCGACATCCGGCGCGCCCTGCCGTTCCAGTCGAACCGGCGATACCTGCACGACCGCACGGTGGAGACGCTGGGCCTGCTCTACGCCATGCACTGGCCGTACTACCAGTACCAGACCGCGCGCGGCGCGCGGCGCACGGCGCTGCACGACCGGCTGGTCGCCGCGGGCGCCTGCATGGGCGAGACCGCGGGCTGGGAGCGCCCCAACTGGTTTGCCCCCCCTGGGGTAGAGCCCAAGTACGAGTATTCCTACGGTCGCCAGAACTGGTTCCCGCACACGGGCGCCGAATGCCGCGCGGTCCGCGATGACGTCGCGCTCTTCGACCAGACCTGTTTCGCCAAATACCTCGTGCAGGGCCGCGATGCCTGCGCCGTGCTCAACCAGCTCTCGACAGGCAACCTCGACGTGCCCGTGGGCCGTATCGTCTACACGCAATGGCTCAACGACCGCGGCGGCATCGAGGCCGACCTCACGATCACGCGCCTCGCGGAGACGCGGTTCCTCGTCGTCACCTCGGCCATCTGCCAGACGCGCGACCTCGCCTGGCTCACGCGCTACCTCGATGAGCATCCCGACCTGCATTGCACCGCCACGGATGTCACCGCGGGCATCGCCATGCTGGGCGTGATGGGCCCCAAGAGCCGCGCGCTGCTCGAGGCGGTCTCGGGCGCTGACCTCTCCAACGAGGCGCATCCCTTCGGCTGGGCGCGGGAGATCGAGATCGGCTACGCCCGCGTGCGCGCGAGCCGCATCACCTATGTGGGTGAACTCGGCTGGGAGCTCTACATCCCGGCGGAACAGGTGCTCGATGTGTTCGAGCGTCTGACGGAGGCGGGCGCGGCGTTCGGCCTCAAGCACGCCGGCTACCACGCCATGGCGTCCTGCCGTGTCGAGAAGGGCTACCGCCACTGGAGCCACGACATCGCCGACGAGGATACGCCTCTCGAGGCCGGGCTCGGATTCACCGTGGCCTGGGACAAGCCGGGCGGCTTCATCGGCCGCGAGGCCTTGCTCGCGCAGCGTGCGAAGGGGACGCTGCCGAAGCGGCTCGTGCAGGTGATGCTCGAGGACGCCTCAGAGTCCGCGCCGCTGCTGTACCACGAGGAGCCGATCCTTCGCGACGGCGTCATCGTCGGCTCCACGCGCTCGGGCGCCTGGGGGCACCGCATCGGACGCTCCATCGGCATGGGCTACGTGCACCACGACGCGGGCGTCACACCCGAGTGGCTCTCATCCGGCCGCTGGGAGATCGAGGTCGCGGGCGTGCGTCATGCCGCCCGTGCGCAATTGCAGCCCTGGTACGACCCCAAGGGCGAACGCATCAAAGTCTGAGGTGAAGGTTCCATGAAGACCCATGCTGAGGTGGTGATCATCGGCGGCGGCTCCGTCGGCTGCAGCGCGCTCTACCATCTGACGCAGCTCGGCGTGCGCGATGCCGTGCTGCTCGAGCGCGACGAGCTCACGGCCGGTTCCACCTGGCACGCGGCGGGCAACTGCCCGAACTTCTCGACCTCCTGGAACCTCATCAAGCTGCAGCGCCACAGCACCAAGCTCTACTCGCAGTTGGGCGCCCGCGTCGGCTACGACATGAACTACCACATCACGGGCAGCATCCGGCTCGCGCACACCGCGGACCGGGTGGACGAATTCCGCCATGTGGTGTCGCAGGCGCGCGCGCAGGGCATCGAGTTCGAGATGCTGAGCCCGGCCGAGATCCGCGAGCGTCACCCGTTCATCACGACCGACGATATCAAGGCGGGACTCTACGACCCCTACGACGGCGACATCGATCCCGCGCAGCTCACGCAGGCGCTCGCCAAGGGCGCGCGCGACGGTGGTGCCACCATCTACCGCCAGACGCGCGTGACGGCCATCGAGCGCACGCTCTCCGGCGAGTGGCGCATCACCACCGACAAGGGCGTCATCCAGGCGCCCAAGGTCATCAATGCCGCGGGCTACCGCGGCGGCGAGGTGGCGGCGATGGTGGGCGCGTATCTCCCTATCGTCACGCTCTCGCACCAGTACCTCATCACCGAGGACATCCCCGAACTGGTGGCGCGCGGCGCCGAGCGCCTGCCGCTGCTGCGCGACCCCGATGTCAGCTACTACCTGCGCCAGGAGCGGCAGGGCCTGATCCTCGGCCCCTACGAGTGGGACGCCAAGGCGCATTGGCTCGAGGGACTGCCGGACCAGTTCGCGCACCAGTTGTTCGACGACGACCTCGGCCGCATCGAGAAGTACATCGAGGCCGCCTGCGAGCGCGTGCCGATCCTCGGGTCGGTCGGCGTCAAGCGCGTCATCAACGGGCCGATCCCCTACGCGCCCGACGGCAACCCGCTGCTCGGCCCCGCGCCGGGCCTGCCGGGCTTCTACCACTGCTGCGCCTTCACTTTCGGCATCGCCCAGGCGGGCGGCGCCGGCAAGCTGATCGCCGAGTGGGTCGCCCACGGCCAACCCGAATGGGACATGTGGCCGCTCGACTCGCGCCGCTACCTCGACTGTCACAACGACCGCTTCGTGCTCGCCAAGGCCATCGAGACCTACCAGCACGAGTACGGCGTCGGTTACCCGGCCGAGGAACGCCCTGCGGGGCGTCCTGCCAAGGCCTCACCGGTCTACTCGCGCTTGCGCGACAAGGGCGCGAAGTTCGGCGCGCGAGGCGGCTGGGAGCGCGCGGTGTACTTCCCCGAGGCGGGCGACCCGCCTGGCCCCGAGGTCTCGTTCCGTCGCCCCGCGTGGCACGCGGCGGTCGCCCGTGAATGCGAGGCTGTGCAGCAGCGCGTGGCGGTGCTCGACCTGCCGGGCTTCACCAAGTTCGAGGTCTCGGGCAGTGGCGCCGCGGCCTGGCTCGACCACATGGTGACGGGCGTCGTCCCCAAGGCCGGCCGCACCGCGCTCAACTATTTCTGCGCCCCGAACGGCGGCATCGTCACCGAGATGACGCTGACCACCTTCGGTGCCGACCGCTTCTGGCTGATCAGCGCCGCCGCTGGCGAGCGCCACGACGAGCACTGGCTGCGCGAGCATCTGCCGGCCTCTGGCGTGCGTCTCGACAACCTCTCGGCGCGCTACGGCACGCTGATCCTCGTCGGCCCGCGTTCACGCGACGTCCTCGCCAAGCTCACGCGCGCGGACCTCTCGAACGCCGCGTTCCCGTGGCTCTCGGTGCGCGACATCGAGATCGGCTACACCCGCGCGACCGCGATGCGCGTCAACTACGTCGGCGAACTCGGCTGGGAACTGCACATCCCGGCCGAGCACATGCTGTCTGTCTACGATCTCTTGTGGGAGGCCGGACGGGAGCACGGCATCCACGACTTCGGGCTCTACGCCATGGACAGCCTGCGCCTCGAGAAGTGCTACCGCGGCTGGAAGGGCGACCTCACCACCGAGTACACGCCGTTCATGGCCTCGCTCGACCGCTTCGTGAAGCTCGACAAGCCGGGCGGTTTCATCGGCGCCGAGGCGCTGCGCCGCGAGGCCGCCGCGGGTCCGCGCGAGCGTTTCGTGCCGTTGCTGGTCGATGCCGCCGACGCCGATGCGGCGGCGGTGTCCATCGTCTTCAAGGGCGATGAGCAGGTGGGGCTCGTGACCTCGGGTGGATATGGTTACCGGCTCAAGCAGAGCATCGCGCTCGCCTATGTGCGCACCGACATGGCGACACCGGGCACGGAACTCACGGTCGAGATCCTGGGCGAGCGCCGCCGCGCTGTGGTGGCGACCGAGCCGCTCTACGACCCGCAGAACCTGCGCCTGAAGGCCTAGCCGCGGCGACGACCGTCGGGCTGTCTATGAGCGGCGACGACCGTCGCCGCGCATCAACAGCAGCGCGATCGCGGCCGAGGCGACCATCAGGAACACGCTGACCGCGTTCAGGACGGGCGTGGCGCCGTCGCGCATGCGGCCGTACATCATGACGGTGAGCGGCGAGTCGGCGCCCACCAGCATCAGCGTGGTGTTGAAGTTCTCGAAGGACATCAGGAACACGATCGCCCCCGAGCCGATGAGCGCCGGCCGCAGGTAGGGCAGGGTGATGGTCGCGAGCACCGCCGGGCGCGAGGCGCCGAGGTTGTAGGCGGCCTCCTCCAGGGTGCGGTCGAAACGCTTGAGGCGTGCGCTGATGGTGAGGGTCGCGATGGCGATCAGGTACGACACCTGGCCGAGCACGACCAGGGGCAGGCCCGGCCGCAGGAACTCGGCCTCCCACCCGAAGAGGTCCCCCAACAGGTCCGCGACCCGGCTCGCGAAGGCGAGGATGGAGATGCCGAGGATCACGCCCGGGATCACGAGCGGCACCAGCATCAGCAGCGACAGCAGCCCCTGGCCACGGAAGCGCATGCGCTCCATCAGGAAGGCGTTGGTGGTGCCGACCACGACCGAGAGCAGCGTCACCCAGGCCGCGACGAGCAGGCTCGTGAGGATGCTCCCCATCAGCTCCTCGTCCCTGAAGAGCCCGGTGCGCTCCTTGGCCTCGTTGCCGGTGAACCAGTCGAGGGTGAAGCCTTGCCAGGGCGGCGCGGGGTAGGGGGCGTCGTTGAAGGCGAACGCCGCCACGGTGACGAGCGGCAGGAACAGGAACACGAGGAAGGCCGCGACGAACAGCACGGTCGCGATGCGTAGCCAGAGCGGGCGGGGCAGCGAGGGGATCATGTGCGGTGGCCCAGACGCATGGGTCAGCTGCGGCTCATGACGTCGGCGAATTTCTGGCCGCTCAGGCGCAGGCCGATCCAGACCATGAGGCTCGACAGCGCGAGCAGCAGGAAGCCGAAGGCCGCCCCCTGCTCCCAATTGAAGCGGGTGATGAACTGGGTGTAGATCTGCTCGGTGAACCACAGGGAGTTCTTGCCGCCGAGCAGCGCCGCGGTGAGGTAGTTGCCGAGGGTCAGCATGAACACCACGATGCAGCCGGCGGTGATGCCGGGGGCGGCGTGCGGGATGACCACCGTGCGCAGCACCGTCCAGCCGTCGCCGCCGAGGTCATAGGCCGCCTCGATCAGCGAATCGTCGAGGCTCTCGAGGCTCGAGTACAGCGGCACGACCATGAAGAGCAGCGAGGTGTACACGAGGCCGACGAGGATGGTGGCGTCGCGGTAGAGCATCTCGACGGGCGCGTCGGTGATGCCGAGCGACACGAGGATCCCGGGCAGCACGCCCGTCTCGCGCAGCAGGATCATCCAGCCGAGGGTGCGCACGGTCTCGCTGACCCAGAACGGGATGAGGCACACCGCGAACAGCAGCGCGCTCACCCGGCCGCGCGTCAGCTTGGCGATGGTCCAGGCGATGGGGAAGGCGATCAGCAGCGTGATCGCCGTCGCGATCACCGAGATCACGGCGGTGCGGACGAACACGTCCCAGTAGAGCGGTTCCGAGAAGAAGGTGCGGTACTGGGCGAGGCTGTAGGCGTGCTCGCCGGGGCCGACCCGCTCGCGGAACGAGAGCAGCGCGAGGTCGAGGTGCGGCAGCAGGATGAGCCCCAGCAGCCACACCAGCGCCGGCGCGAGCAAGAGCCCGAGCAGCAGGCGACGGGCGAGTCTGCCGCCGCCCTCAGCCATGACCGGCACGTACTCTGGCCACGCTCAACCGGCGTCGCCCGCGGCGAAGCAGGCGGCACGATCGGGGACGAAACTGAACACCACGCGCTCGTCGACCTTGAGGTCGGCGTAGCGGCCGGTCTGGGGCAGGGCGACACGGAATTCGGCGCGGGTCTTGGCCTCGCGCAGCAGCACCGCGGAGTTGGCGCCGTCGAACAGCAGGCTCTCCACCACGCCCTCGTGCACGGGCGCGGCGGCGGCGGCCGGCAGGTCGAGCTCCGCCGCGGTGCGGCCGAGCACGGCCACCTCGGGGCGTACGAAAGCGCTGGCGGCCTCGCCGACGCCCGGCTTGCGCCCGCGAGAGCCCGACTGGACCTGCGCACGGACCACCCAGCCCTCCGGCGTGGCGACATCGATCAGGTCGCCGTGGACGGCGCTGACGCGGCCCTCGATGCGGTTGTTGGCGCCGACGAACCCCGCCACGAAGGGTGTAGCGGGCGAGTAGTAGAGTTCCTGGGGGCTGCCGACCTGCTCGAAGCGACCGGCATTCATCACCGCGACCTGGTCGGAGAGCACGAGGGCCTCGGATTGGTCGTGGGTGATGTAGACGAAGGTGGTGCCGAAGGCGGCTTGCAGCTGCTTGAGCTCGATCTTCATCCGCTCGCGCAGCTTCAGGTCGAGGGCGCCGAGCGGTTCGTCCAGCAGCAGCAAGGTCGGCTCGAGCACCAGGCTGCGGGCGATGGCGACGCGCTGGCGCTGGCCGCCCGAGAGCTCGTCGGTGCGCTTGCCGGCCGCGCCCGGGAGGCCGACGCGCTCCAGCATGGTCTGGGCCTTCGCTTCACGTTCCGCGCGTCCCACGCCGCGGCGCGCGAGCCCGTAGGCGACGTTCTCGCCGACGCTCATCATCGGGAAGAGCGCCAACTGCTGGAACACCATGTTGACGGGACGGCGGTTGGGCGCGACGCCGCGCATGCTGCGCCCGCCGATCTCGATGTCCCCGCCATCGGGCTCGATGAAGCCCGCGATCATGCGTAGCAGGGTGGTCTTGCCGCAGCCCGAGGGCCCGAGGATGGAGAAGAAGCTGCCGCGCCGCACGCCGAACGACAGGGCGTCGACCGCGACGTGGTCGCCGAAGCGCTTCAGCACGGACTTGGCTTCGAGGTCGAAGTCCTGCGGACCGGGCATGGGGCAGGTCTACTTCGCGGCCTTGATGCGGTCCAGCACCCGGCCTTCGATCTCCTCGAGGCCCGGCGGGATCGCGGGATACCAGCGGACATCTTTGAAGCCGCGCGGGAAGCTCTCGGCGAACTGGGTGCGCAGCCTCGGGTCCGTGAGCGCGTCGGCGCCCTTGGCGGCCGAGAAGTTGCCGATGTTCTTGGCGATGCGGGCGGCGATCTCGGGGCGCAGCGTGAAGTTGATCCAGGCGTAGGCGGCCGCCTCGTTCTTGCCGCGCGCGGGCAGCGTGTAGGTGTCGAGCCAGCCGAGCGCGCCCGACTTCGGCGCGATGAACTTGATGGCCGGGTTCTCGCGGGCGAGCTTCCAACCGCCCGAGTCCCACATCATGGCCGCATGCAGCTCGCCCGAGCGCATGCCGTTCAGGAGCTGGTCGCGGTTGTCGAAGAAGAAGCGGAAGTTCGGTTTGCAGGCGATGAGCCGCGCGCCCACCTGGTCCATGAGCGCGGCATAAGCCTTGGTGTCGCCGTAAAGCGCGAACGGATCTTTGCCCATGGCGAAGGCGAAGGCCATGAGCGTCGGGCGGCGCAGGCGTACCGAGGTGCGGCTCTTGAGGTCGGCCCGGCAGAGGTCGAGGTAGTCGGCGATCCGGGTGCGCTGCGTGTTGACCACCAGTCCCTCGGCGCCCCACACATAGGGCAGGGCGTAGAGCTTGCCGCCCACTGTCGCGTTGCGCCGCACCGTGGCGAGGAGATCCGGCTGGATCCGGTCGACCTTCACCTTGGCGAGGTCGATCGGCTTGTAGATGCCGAACTCCTGCTGCGGGCCGAGGATGCGGTCCTGGGAGGGCTGGGCGAGGTCGAAGCCCGCGCCGCGGGTGGCGCGCAGCTTCGAGATCATCTCCTCGTTGTTGGAGAGCGTGACCTCGACCTTGATGCCGGTCTCTTTGGTGAACTGCGCCGCGACATCCGCGGGCACATAGTCGGCCCAGGTGATGATGCGCAGCGTGCCCTGGGCCGCGGCGGTGCCCGGCAGCGCGCCGAGCGGCAGCAGAGCGGCAAACGCCGCCAGCGAGGCGGCGCGGCGGGTCAGGGTTCTCGTCACGACGAGCGGGCCTCCGCGAGCGGGTTGATGCCGGTGGCGCGGGTCTGGTCGGCGACGATCTGGCGTGCCGACCAGAAGTAGTGGAAGGTCGCCCAGAGCCCGGTCGGCACCAGCCACAGCATCGCCGTGCGCAGGGACTCGGCGTTGTTCATGCCGCCTGCGATGTAGTGGTCGCTCAGGAGTCCTACCGCCTGCGGCGCGATGATGAGGTTGCCGACGTTGGCGACGAACAGCGTGAACGCGCAGAACATGGCCCGCATGCGCGGTTCGGCGAGGTTGTTGAGCAGGCCGAAGCACGGGCCGATGTAGAAGTAGATGGCGGGTATGAAGACCCACAGCAGGGTCTCGATGGTGTCGATCGACCGGCTGGTGTAGAGGAACCAGGAGACGACCGTCGCCATGCCGATGACGACCCCCATCAGCCACACCACCCGTCGCGGGTCGATCATGGAACGCTGGGCGACGAGCCAGGCCGTGAAGAGCGTGGCGAGGCTGCCGCCCACGAGGTGCATCGGGCCGGTGAAGACGCCGGCCTCGCCCGCGGTCATGCCGAAGTTGCGCACCAGGAAGGTCGGTGTCCACCAAACGAGGCCCCAACCCCAGAGCGCCGTCAGCGCGCTCGCGATCATCACGTGGACCGCAGAGCGTTGCTGGAGCAGGTACTTGAAGGTCGCGCCGAAGCTCGGCGATTTCTCAGTCTTGTTGAGGTCCAGTTGACCGCGCTTCGGTTCGCGCACCGTCAGGAAGATCAGCAAGCCGAAGACGATGCCCGGGATGCCGAGCCACAGGAACACTTGCCGCCAACCGTAGGCATCGGCGAGCTGCCCCGCGACATCGGCGCCGACGTATGCCCCGATGGAGGCACCGAGCGCGAACACGGTCAGCGCCATGGGGCGCTGCGCGGCGGGGAAGTAGTCGGAGAGGATGGAACTCGCGCCGGGCGTGCCGCCCGCCTCACCGACGCCGACGCCGATGCGCGAGAACAGCAGTTGCCAGTAGTTCTGCGCGAGGCCGCAGGCCGTGGTCGCCGCCGACCAGGCGATCACCGAGATGGCGATGATGTTGCGCCGGTTGTAGCGGTCGATGAGCCATGACATCGGGAAGCCGAACAGCACGTAGAACAGTGCCAACGCCGTACCCGTCAGGAAGGCGATGCCCGAATCCGTGAGCTGCAGGTCGATGCGGATCGGCTCGAGCAGCGTGGAGATGACATAGCGGTCGGCGATGCTGAGTGCATAGACACCCACCATCACCAGCAGCACGTACCAACGGGTCCAGCCCGGGTCGTTCGCCGCGGCTGCGGTCGTGGGATCGGGGCTGGTGGTCGTGCCCGTCGACAGCCCCGTCGACGATTGCGGGTCTTGTTGGCCCATCGTGTGTGTCCCCCCGGGGCAAGTACCCCAGACCGGATGATAGCGAGTTTCGGGGCGTGGGCAACGCGCCGCGCCGGGGCGTGGGGCAACCGGGAGGCGTCAGCGGGCGAGCGGCCCCAGGGCGTCCTTCAGGGGGGCGAGCCACGGTTCATAGGGCCGCCACTGGTCGACGCCGTCGCGGTTGATCGGGCGGCGCACCTGCTCGGCGCTCGCCGTGTGCACGCGCCGCTCGGTGCGGTGGAACTGCACGCAGGCCTCCTCGAAGGGCAGCCCGCAGTGGGCGAGGATCCGCCGCACGCTGCCCTCGAGATCGGCCAGCACATCCTCGTGCTGCACGCGCAGGATGCGGCCCGGGAGCACGCGGTCCCAGTGGTCCATCAGGTCCGCGTACGAGCGGTAGTAGCGGCCGATGTCCTCGAGGTCGTAGGCGAAGGGGTGGCCGTTGGCGTAGAGCTGCTTGAAGTTGCTGAAGCAGCAGTCCATGGCGTCCCGGCGAGCATCGATGATCCGGGCGTTCGGCAGGATGAGCTGGATCAAGGCGATGTTGCGGAAGTTGTTCGGCATCTTGTCGATGAAGTGCGGCTTGCCGCCGGCGCGGTAGACCCGCGTGTCGCGGATGTATTGCTCGCCGAACTCGCGGCAGCGTTCCGCAGAGAGGTCCCGGAGCACGCCGGGGTAGTGGATGTCGCCGAACTTCTCGCCGCTGCCCAGCAGGCCGACGATGCGCGGGATGTTGGCGAGCTCCATCGTGCCCTCGACCTGCGAGTGCGAGGCGAGGATCTGCTCGATGAGGGTCGAGCCGGACCGCGGCAGGCCGAGCACGAAGATGGGAGAGTCATCGGGGCAACCCCAGCCGCGGCGCGCCTCGAAGAACTCCGGGGTGCAGATCTCGGCCTGGCGCCGCACGGCACGTTCCTGGGCGGCCGGGCTGTAGAGGCTGCCTTCCTTCTTGAGCGCGTTGCCGCGGGCGTAATAGGTGAAGGACTCGGCATGTTCGCCGCGGTCCTCGAGCGCCTTGCCGAGCGCGAAGCAGAGGTGGTACCGGTCGGCCTGCTGCAGGTAGGGCAGCGCCTCGTACTGGCGCATGCGCTGCAGCTCGAACTCCGTGAAGCGGTAGGTCTTCATGTTGGCGAGGCTCCAGTAGGCCTCGCCGAAGTCCGCGCGCGCCTCGACAGCGCGGTGATAGGCCTCGATGGCCTGGGCGGATTCGCCCTTGGTCTTCAGCGCATGGCCCAGCGACTGGTGGAGTTCGCAGTCGCCCGGCATCTCCTCGAGCAGACGGCGGTAACGTTCGATGGCGCCGTCCACGTCGCCCAGCGCCAACAGGATGCCGGCATGGGTGACCCGCACCCCCTGGTTGCCGGGTTCGGCGGCCATCAGCCGCACGCACTCCTCGCGCGCCCGCTCATGTTTCTGCAGGTTGACGAGGGTGAGCACCAGGTCGTAACGGGCCGCGTTGTAGTGGGAGGCCTTGGTCAGCAGCTTTTCCAGCAGCTTCTCGGCGTCGATGTTGTACTCGAAATGACGGGCGATCCAGGCGAGCACCCGCAAGCCCTCGACATCGTCGGGGTTGTCGGCGAGGTAGGCGTTCACGGTGCGCTCGGCGTCCTCGAAGTCGCCGTCAGCGATCATGGAGCGTGCGGCGACGATCGGCTGCGGCAGCTTGCCGAGCGTCGCCACATGGTCCGCCGCGTTGGCCTGCTCACGCTCGCGGCCGGTGATCCGGTAGAGCTTCTCCAAGGCCTGCCAACTCGCGGGCAGGGCCGGGTTGATGCGTATCGCGGACTCGAAGGCCTCGATCGCCTGGGTCGCGTCGCGGGTCAGCACGTGACAGTGCCCGCGCTCCTGGAAGAGGCGCGAGTAGCGCGGGTGGAACGTCTGCAGCGTAGCGAGCGTGGCGAGCGCCTCGGGGATGCGGTGCAGCATGCGCTGCGCCGCGGCGACGAGGTAGAGCAGGTCCCGGTGGCCGCGGTGCTCGCCGAGGTAGGCATCGGCGACCTCCAGCACTTCGACATAGCGGCCGCGCGCGAGCGACGCGCGCAGCACGGGCAGCGTCGTCTCAATGGCGGGAAGCCCGGGAGAGGGGTCTTGCGGCTGCAATGCGGTCCCTATGGTCGAAAAGCCGTGGTCAAAAAAAAGCGGCGGGCCGTCTCCGGCCCGCCGCCCGGTGTCGCCGTCGATCAGTCGCCGAAGCGGTAACCGAACTGCACGCTGATGGTGCGCGGGCGCGCCTGGTTGGTGGTCTCCACGAACTGCGAGCTCGCGTAGAACTCGTCGGTGTCGCGGTTGGTGAGGTTGGCCACCACGAGCTCCACCGTCCAGTCATCCTTCGCGACGCCAGCCGCGAAGCTGAGGTCGGTGTAGGAGTCGAGCCGGTACGACTGCAGGCGGTTCGCCGCCGAATTGCGCTCGTCCATGTACACGGCGCCGAGCTGGCTGTAGTAGTCGAACGACCCTGTGGTCCACTCGTAGCGGGCGCGGACGTTGGCCTGGATCTCCGGCGCCATCGCCGCCGGATCGCCCGCCACACCGAACACGTTCACCACCGACACCGGGCCGCCGACCCAGGACTCGGTGATCGGCTGGCCGAAGCCCGGGCTGCCCGGGATGTTGTTGATGAACTGCGGGTTGTTGGTGAGCTCGGCCTTGTTGTACGAGGCTGCGGCATCGATGGTGAGGCCTTCCGACACGAGCGCCGTCACGCTCATCTGGATGCCCTTGGTCTCGTAGCTCGGGCCGTTGACGCTGACCGTCAGGTTGCCGAAGCCGGCCTGCGGCGCGAAGATGCCCGCCTGCACGTCATCCCACTTGACGTTGTAGATCGCGCCGTTGAACACCACGCGGTTGCCCATCAGCGTGCTCTTCCAGCCGATCTCGTAGTTCACGAGGTCGTCCGACTTGAAGAACAGCGGGATCTGGTACTGGCGCGGTCCCTGCGTGGGCGGGGTCGTGGTGCGGTTGACCGACGGCAGCACCTGCGAGGTGCCGCGGTTGAAGCCGCCCGGACGGAAACCTTCCGACCAGGTGGCGTAGAGCAGCAGGTCGTCGGTGGCCTTCCAGCTCACGTTCACGCGGCTGCGGAAGCCGCTGTCGGTGAAGCTGTTGATGGCCTGGTTGTTGAGGTTGGTGCCGTAGGGCGCCACGCCGTTGGCCGGGCCGGTGCAGATGCCGCCCATGGTGGAGAGGCCCGAGCCGTACTGCTTGCAGTAGAAGCTGCCGACGTTGCCGCCCAGCATCTGGTTGAAGCCCTCGAAGTAGCGCGTGCCGGCCGTCACCGTGAGGGCGTCCGTCACGTTCCAGTCCACGGAGAGGAAGGCGGCCTTCTGCTCGTAGGTGCGCTGGAAGTCGTTGAAGAAGCCGGTCGATGAATTGCGCCGGTTGGGGTTGTTGAACGAGGCGTTCGCGAACTTCGGCGTCTTGGCGGGGTCGAGCGCGAAGAAGCAGCTCTTCGGGCCGCCGATGGTGCACTCCGGCACGGACTTGTAGAGCCAGTCGGTCTGGTCGTTGACCTTGCGCTCTTCATAGAAGAGGCCGGCCACCGCGGTGACCTTCCAGTCGGACGGCGTGCTGAAGCGCAGCTCATGGCTGACGTTCGTGTTCTCGATGATGTTCTGCCAGATCGACGACGGCGTGTAGCACTTGTCGACCGAGGCGCCCGAGAAGCCGGTGCACTGGTAGTAGGTGCCCCAGAGGCCGCGGGCGTAGTTGGTGTAGTCGCCCTGGATGAAGTTGTCGCGCTTGAGCCGCGAACCCGAGTAGACGAGGTCGAAGTCGCCGATCTTGCCGGAGATGGTGATCGCGGTGTTGGCGAAGCTGTCCTTGGTGACGGAATCATTGAACAGCGTGACCTGGTAGTCCTTCAAGGGCTTGCCGCGCACCGGCGCGTTGCTCGGACCGCCCCGGGTGCAGGTCGACTCGCGGGACGGGTCCGCACAGTCGGACGCGAAGGGCATGGAATAGAACACGCCGCTGCTGTCGATGTCCTGGAAGCTCTGGACCACGAGGACGTTCCAGTCGTCGTTGACGTCGTAGGAGAGGCCGAAGCGGGCGCCCTTGTAGGTGACCGGGTTGAAGTCATCGCGGGCGATCTTGTAGTTGTCGATGGCCACCGAATCGGCGGGCACGCGGCCGCCGGTGCGGGTGGCGAGGCCGAGGTCGGTGCTGCGGCGGGTGAAGGTGCCGGGGACGTTGTCGATGTAACCGCCGCGGGAATCGTTGTAGGCCACGATGCGCGCCGCGAGCTTGTCGCCGAGCGGCAGGTTCAGCATGGCCTGCAGGCCGGTGCTGTCGTCACCGCCGGAGGTCACGCCGTAGCTGGCGCGGAAGTAGGCTTCGGTGGTGTCGTGCTTGGGCTTGTTGGTGATGTAGCGGACCACGCCCGCCTGGGCGCCGGCACCGAACAGCGTGCCCTGCGGGCCTTCGAGGACCTCGATGCGCTCGAGGTCGGCGGCATAGACGTCGAGGTTGCGGCCCGGCATCTGCACGGCCTGGTCATCGAGATAGAGACCGACGGTCGGCCACTGGCCGACGGTGCCACCGCCCTGCAGGATGGCTGCACCGAGGCTCAGGCCGCGGATGGAGAAGTTGCCGTGGGTCGGGCCGACCGAGGTCGACTGCACGTTCGGCAGGAACTTCACGAACTCGTCGATGGTGCTGACCTTGAGGTTCTCGAGCGTCTCGGTGGTGAGCGCCTGCACGGTGATCGGAACGTTCTGGATGTTTTCGGAGCGTCGCTGGGCGGTGACCACGACCTCTTCGAGGCTCAGCGTGTCCTCGGATTGAGCCACGGCGTTCTGGCCTTGCGAGGCGAGCGCCGCAAAAACGGCTGCGGAGATCTTCTTGTTCAAAGTGTATCCCTCTGGCAACACAGCGTATGTTCGCTGCTCGGTTGAGTAACCCACGTGGACCCGGACCCCGACGACGTTTCGTCATGCGGAACCCGTGCTTGTCCCGAGGATAAAACGAGACTCGTGCCGACCACAAGATGAGGGAATGAGGTATGCGACCTCTTCATGCCGCTATGCGACGCCCTGATGCGGCCGTGCGACAGGCACGAAGGAGGGGCGTGTAGCGATCGCCCTTCAGCGGTCGGTCGAATCGATGGCCTGGTAGACCTGGTTGTGCATGTCCTGATAGGTGCGGTTCGCCTGTCCGTCCGCACCGCGCGCGACCTGCGCCAGCACCACCGCGACAATTCCTGTGCTGGGGCTCGCCATCCAGTTGGTGTCCATCACGCCCGGCCAGGTGTAGTCGCCGTTGCGGTTCGCCTGCGGCACATGACGGAAATCGATCACCGGTGAGACGCCGAGACCGAACCCGAGTCCGCGCCAGGTGTCGCCGTAGGCCTTGCCCATGGCGGCATCGGGCACCTGTTGGCTGGTCATCAACTCCACCGTGACCGGCGAGAGGTACCGGCGCCCCTCGAAGCGGCCCTTGTTGGCCAACATCTGCGCGAACCGCAAGTAGTCGCCGGCGGTGGAGAGGAGCCCGCCGCCGCCCGAGATGAACGGCGGCGGCGCCGTCGGCGGTTCGGCGAAGGGACCCTTGAGGGGTTCGAGCTTGCCGGCCGCATTGCGGCGATAGACGGTCGCCACGCGCCCTGCGTCCGCCGGGGCGACGAAGAACCCGGTGCGCGTCATGCCGAGCGGATCGAACAGGCGTTTTTGCAGGAACTCGGCGAACGGCATGCCGGAGACGACCTCGACGAGGTGGCCGAGGACGTCGGTGGCGTAGCTGTAGCGCCAGTCCGTGCCGGGCTCGAAATAGAGCGGCAGCGCGGCGAGTTGACGGATCTTCTCGTCGGCGCTCTGCGGTCCGTAGAGGTTGAACGCGCCCCACTGCGCCGCGAGCGGCGAGGTCGCATCGTACCCCGGGCCGTACCCGAGACCGCTGGTGTGCGTCAGCAGCTGGCGCACCGTGACCGGGCGCTTGGCGGGCTCGGTGCGCGGCTTGCCGGCTTCGTCCACGCCCACGATCACGCGCGACTGCGCGAAGGCGGGCAGGTAGCGCGAGACCGGGTCGTCGAGTTGCAGCTTGCCATCCTCATAAAGCATCAGCACCGCGACCGAGGTGACCGGCTTGGTCATGCTGAAGATGCGGAAGCGCGTGTCGAGCGACATCGGTATCGCACGCTCGCGGTCCTGCATGCCGACGGCGGTGGAGTAGATGAGCTTGCCGTCGCGGGCGACCAGGATCGCGTACCCCGCCGCGGCATCGCGGGCGGTCTCGGCCCTGAAGAACTCGCCCATCGCTTCCAGCCGCGCCGTGGACATCCCGACCGATTCGGGCTTGGCACGCGGCAGCGGGTACGCGGGACCGGCGGCCGTGGCGTGACCCGCAAGTCCCGTGATCAGCAACGGGCTGAGCAGCGGCAACCAGTTCGCTGCGCGGTGTCGGCGGGTGGTCTTCATGGCATCGCTCCGTGACCCGTGATGCTGCAGTATAGTTGTTCGCATCAGGGGGCATCGTGCCGAGGAGACGGACGTGAAATCATTGCAGCATCACATCGACGGTCGCTGGGTCGACCCGGTCGTGCCGGGCGAGCGGTTCCCGGTGATCGATCCCGCGACCGAGTTGCAGGTCGCCGAGATCCGCATGGGCAGCGCGGCTGATGTCGACCTCGCGGTGGCGGCCGCCGTGCGTGCGTTCCCTGCCTTCGCCGCGACGCCGCTCGCCGCCCGTCTCGACGCGTTGCGCAGCCTCCACGCGGTCTTCAAGCGCCGCTTCGACGAGATGGCCGACGCGATCACCACCGAGATGGGCGCGCCGCATGACATGGCACGTGACGCTCAGGCGGCCTCCGGGCTCGGCCACATCGACGCGACCATCCGGGCCGCAGAGACGCTCGATTGGCAAGTGCGCATCGACGGCTCGAACGTGGTGCGCGAGCCCATCGGGGTCTGCGGACTCGTGACGCCCTGGAACTGGCCGATCAACCAGATCCTCGCCAAGGTCGCACCCGCCATCGCGGCCGGCTGCTCCATGGTGCTCAAGCCCAGCGAGCAGGCACCCTTGTCGGCGCAGCTCGTCGCCGAGTTCATCGAGGAGGCGGGCTTGCCGCCGGGCGTCTTCAACCTGGTCCACGGCAACGGACCGTCGGTCGGCCACGCGATGAGCGCGCACCCCGACATCGAGATGATGTCCTTCACCGGGTCGACCCGCGCCGGCGTGGATGTCGCCAAGACCGCCGCCGATACCATCAAGCGCGTGGCGCAGGAACTCGGTGGCAAGTCGCCGAACCTCATCTTCGCGGATGCCGACCTCGGCCGCGCGCTCGGCAACTCCATCCGTCGCGTCTTCTACAACACGGGACAGTCCTGCAACGCGCCGACCCGCATGCTGGTCGAAGCCTCGGTGTACGAGCGGGCCGTGGAGATCGTCCGGCAATTGGCCGAGGCCACCCAGGTGGGCGATCCGCGCCAACCCGGCAAGCACCTCGGGCCCCTGTCTTCGCGCATCCAGTTCGAGCGGGTGCAGCGCTACATGCAGGTGGGCATCGAAGAGGGGGCGCGGCTGGTGGCGGGCGGCCCCGGTCGCCCTGCGGGCCTCGAACGCGGGTTCTTCGTGAAGCCGACCGTGTTCGCGGATGTGCACAACGGCATGCGCATCGCGCGCGAAGAGATCTTCGGCCCGGTGCTCGCCATGATCCCGTTCAAGGACATGGAAGAGGCGATCGCCATCGCCAACGACACGCCCTACGGGCTCGCGGCCTACCTGCACACCGGGGACCTCGAGAAGGGCCGCGCGGTGGCGCGTCGGCTGCGCGCGGGCAGCGTGCACATCAACGGCGCGGGGCAGGGCTACATGGAGCCGTTCGGCGGCTTCAAGCAATCCGGCAACGGCCGCGAGTGCGGCGCCTACGGGCTGCTCGAGTTCCTCGAGCTGAAGTCCATCAACGGCTACTACGCCGCCTGACGGCGGGCGGATGCAGGCATGATCCTCAAAGATATCGAGACCTTCGTCGTCGGCAACCCGCCGCCGTCGTTCGGCGGCCGCTACTTCGTGTTCGTCAAGCTCACCACCGATGACGGCATCTCGGGCGTGGGCGAGGCGTACTGCGTGCCGTTCCACCCCGACCTCGTCGCCAAGATGCTCGAGGACGTCTTCGCCCGCTATGTCGCGGGCCAAGATCCGCACTCGATCGAGACGATCTGGCGCCGGGTCTACTCCAGCGGCTTCACGCAGCATCCGGACCTCTCGCTGATGGGCGTGCTGAGCGCGATCGAGATGGCCTGCTGGGACATCATCGGCAAGGCGGCGGGGCAACCGGTCCACAAGCTGCTCGGCGGGCTCGTGAACGAGCGCATCCGCACCTACACCTACATCTACCCGACGGCCACCGAGACCGACGCCATCTACCACGATGCCGAGCGCTCGGCCGAACGCGCCGCCGAGTACGTGCAGCAGGGCTTCACGGCGATCAAGTTCGACCCGGCAGGGCCGTACACCGCATTCGATGGGCGACAGCTCTCGCTCACCGAACTCGAGCGTAGCGAGCGTTTCGTGCGGCTCATCCGCGAGGCCGTCGGCGGCAAGGCCGATCTGCTCTTTGGCACGCATGGTCAGATGACCGCTGCGGGTGCGATCCGTCTCGCCAAGCGTCTCGAGCCCTACGACCCCTTGTGGTTCGAGGAGCCGGTGCCGCCCGATTCACCGGAGGAGATGGCGCTGGTCGCTCGCGCCACCAGCATCCCCATCGCGGCCGGCGAGCGGCTCACCACGAAATACGACTTCCTGCGCGTGCTGCGCGCCAACGCCGCCGCCATCCTGCAGATGAACCTCGGCCGCGTCGGCGGCATCCTCGAGGCCAAGAAGATCGCGGGCATGGCGGAGGCGCAGCACGTGCAGATCGCGCCGCATCTCTACTGCGGCCCCATCGTCGGCGCGGCCAACATCCAGCTCGCCGCCTGCAGCCCGAACTTCCTCATCCTCGAGGGCATCGAGCGTTGGCAGGGCTTCCATGCCGAGATCCTGCGCAAGCCCATCCGCTGGGAGGACGGCTACGTCATCCCGTCGCGCGAGCCCGGCCTCGGAGTCGAGTTGAACGAAGCCGTCGCGCGCGCCAACCCCTACCGCGGCGACAAACTGCACCTCGAGATGACCCAGCATCCGGCGGGCGTCTGAGCCCGGAGACTCCGTGAACACCGAGACATTCGATTACGTGATCGTCGGCGGCGGCACCGCCGGGTGTGTGGTGGCGAGCCGTCTTGCGATGGCTTCGGATGCCAGCGTGCTGCTGCTCGAGGCGGGCGGCAGCGACCTCAGGCCGATGATCCAGATCCCGATCGGCTATGCGCGCCTGCTCTTCGACAAGGACGTCAACTGGCTCTACGAGACCGAGCCCGACGCCGGGCTTGCCGGCCGTCGCAGCTTCTGGCCGCGCGGCAAGGTGTTGGGCGGCTCCGGCTCGATCAACGCCATGGTCTACATGCGCGGCTTGCCCAATGATTTCGACGACTGGCGCGCGATGGGCAACATCGGTTGGGGCTACGACGACGTGTTGCCGTTCTTCAAGCTCGCAGAGGACCATGACGACGGCGACCCGCGCTACCACGGCCGCGGCGGCCCCATCCACGTCACCGACGTGTCGCCCGATGTCCATCCGCTGTGCGACCGATACATGGAGTCCTGCGAGTCGCTCGGTTTCCCCGCCACGCCGGACTTCAACGGTGAGCGCGGCGAGGGCGTCGGCATCTACCAGATCAATACGCGCTCGGGTTTCCGTTCCTGCAGCGCCAACGAACACCTGCGCAAGGCCCGCGGCCGCCGCAATCTCGAGGTGCGCACGAAGTCGCTCGCGACCCGGCTCGCCTTCGAGGGCAAGCGCGCGAGCGGCGTCCGGTACCTGCGCGGTGGCGTCGAGCATGCGGTCACGGCCCGTCGCCAGGTGATCCTCTGCGGCGGCGCCATCAACACCCCGCAGCTCCTGCAGTTGTCGGGCGTCGGCGACGGTGCCCGGCTGCAGGCCATGGGCATCGCGCCCCTGCACGACAGCCCGGCGGTGGGCCGCAACCTGCAGGACCACCTCGCGGTCTCTTATTTCTACGGTTCCTCGGTGCCGACGCTGAACGACCAGCTGGGGCCGTTCCTCGGCAAAGTGAAGGCGGCGATGCGCTATGCGTTCACGCGCCGCGGTCCGCTCTCGATGAGCGTCAACCAGGGGGGCGGCTTCGTACGCAGCGATCCCGCGCAGCCGGTGCCCAACCTGCAGCTCTACTTCAACCCGGTGAGCTACACCCGCACGCCGCTCACGGACCGCAAGCTCCTGAGCCCGGATCCTTTCTCGGCCTTCCTGATCTCCTTCAACGCCTGCCGGCCGACCAGCCGCGGCGAGCTGCACATCGCGTCGACTGACCCCGCCGTGGCGCCGTCGATCCGCCCGAACTACCTCTCGACCCAGCGCGACCTTGACGAGGCACGCGCGGGCTGCCGATTGCTGCGGCGCATCGCCGCCACGCGACCGCTCGCCGACGTCATCACCGGCGAGCTCTACCCGGGTCCGAAGGCGGTCAGCGATGACGACCTGCTGGAGGACTTCCGGCAGCGCGCCGACACGGTGTACCACCCGACCTGCACCGCCCGCATGGGCACCGACCCCGCCGATTCGGTGGTCGATACGAGGCTGCGGGCGCACGGCCTCGAGAACCTGCGCATCATCGATGCCTCGGTGTTCCCGACCGTGACCTCGGGCAACACCAACGCGCCGACGGTCATGGTCGCGGAGAAGGGCGCCGCGATGCTGCTCGAGGACCTCGGGCGCTGACCGCATGACCGACACGGACCGCATCGCCCACCGCATCGGGAAGGACAACGTCCGGTTCCTCGGTTTCGATGTCCACCGGACGGTGTTCTTCGGTTCGGCCGCGCTCGTGCTGTTGGTGGTCGCGTGGGTGATCGCGTTCCCGGTCGCCGCGACGGACGGTTTCGCCGCGGCGCTGTCCTTCGTCACCTCGAAGGCAGGTTGGTTGATGGGTTCGCTCGCCAACCTCTTCGTGCTGTTCTGCCTGTTCCTCGTGGTGTCGCCCTACGGATCCGTGCGGCTCGGCGGGCCAGAGGCGCGGCCCGCGTTCTCGGACCTGTCGTGGTTCGCGATGCTGTTCGCCGCGGGCATGGGCATCGGCATCGTGTTCTATTCGGTCGCCGAGCCGATCTCGCATTTCACGAGCTCGATGGCGGCCGTCGGCGATGCGGCGGGCGGCGCGCCGCTCGGCGGCGCCGCGGGTGATGTCGCCGCTTCGACCCGGCTTGCGATGTCGGCGACGATCTTCCACTGGACGCTGCATCCCTGGTCGATCTTCGCGGTGGTCGCGGTCGGACTCGCGCTCTTCACCTACAACTACGGCCTGCCGCTCACCATCCGTTCGAGCCTCCACCCGCTGTTCGGCGATCGGGTCTGGGGGACGCTCGGCGACGTCGTCGACGGCCTCGCGGTGCTCGCGACGGTGGCCGGTCTCGCCACCTCCCTCGGCCTTGGCGCACAGCAGGCGCTCGCCGGCATGGGCTATCTCTTCGGCACTGAGCCGACCATGCTCAACCAGATCCTGCTGATCACCGTCATCGCTGCCGTCACCACCTTGTCGGTGTCGCTCGGCCTCGAGCGGGGCGTGAAGTGGCTGAGCCTCCTCAACATCGCGCTCGCGGCCGCGCTCTGCGTGTTCGTGATGCTCGTCGGGCCCACGGCCAAGGTGTTCGCGGGGCTGTGGGAGCACACGGTGGCCTGGGCAGGCAATTTCCCGGCGTTGTCCGGGGTCTTCGGCCGCGAGGATGGCCCGTTCTTCCGTGACTGGACCATCTTCTATTGGGCGTGGTGGACGGCCTGGGCGCCGTTCGTCGGCATGTTCATCGCGCGCATCTCGCGCGGCCGCACGGTGCGCCAGACGGTGTTCTTCGTGGTGCTTCTGCCGTCGCTGGTCTCGGTCGTCTGGTTCACCGTGTTCGGCACCGTGGCCATCGACCAGTTGGTCGTGGGCGGCAGTCGGGCGGTGGCGGATGCCGAGCTGCCGGTGAAACTCTTCGCGACGCTGCGCGGACTGCCCTGGGCCGAGCTCTCCAGCCTGGTCGGCATCATCCTCGTGATGGTGTTCTTCATCACGTCCTGGGATTCGGGCACCCTGGTGCTCGACACGCTGGCCTCGGGCGGCAAGACCGACACCCGCAAGCTGCAGTCCGTGTTCTGGATCCTGGTGGTCGGCGCCGCGGCGGTCGCCTTGCTGCTCGGTGGCGGTCTGCGCTCCCTGCAGTCCGGGTCCGTCGTCACCGGCCTGCCGTTCATGATCGTCATCACGCTGATCTGTGCGGGCACGCTGCGCGGCCTCGTGCAGGCGCGTCGTCAGGGCCTGGAGAAAAACGGGGGTTGAAGATGTACAAGGTATCCAAGATCACATCGTGGTGCGTCGCTGCGCTGCTCGCGGTGGGGTCGGGAGCGCCTGCGCAGGCAGCGCCGTCCGGGCAGCCGGGTGCCTGGGGCGCGGAGCGCAAGACCGTCACGCTCGCCAACGGCATGCGCATGGGGTACGTGGAGTTGGGCGATCCGGCCAAGCCGGCGATCATCTTCCTGCACGGATTCACCAACAGTTCGCTCGGCTACCTGCCGCTCGGCCATCTGCTCGCCAAGGACCATCGCGTGTTCCTCCTCGACCAGCGTGGCCACGGCGAATCCGACAAGCCCCCGTGCTGCTACACGCGGCTTGACCTCGCCCACGACGCCAAGCTGTTCATGGACCGATTCGGCCTGCAAAAAGCCCACGTCGCGGGGCATTCTTTGGGTGGCATGGTCGCCCAGACCTTGGCGGCGTTCTGGCCGGAGCGGGTCGACCGGTTGATGGTCATCGGTTCGACCATCGGGCGCCGCAGCCTGCCGAGCCGCGATACGCCGCGTCCGCCGCCGACCTTCGGGCCGCTGGACGCCGACATCCGCGCGCTCAAGGATCCGATCGATCCCGATTCGGCGTTCATGAAGGTGTGGTGGGACGTGCCGGGTCTCGACCCGAAGATCCAGTACCACATGCGCCGGGAGTCGGCGCGGATCCCGGCGGACATCTGGCGGGCCATGCTCGACCAGGGCGAGGTCTCGCGCGACCTTCGCACCACCGCGCATCGCATCACCGCGCCGACATTGCTGCTGTTCGGCGGCAAAGACGCGCTGTTCAGCGCCGAGGACAACCGCGAGATGGCCTCGTGGCTGCCCCATGCCAAGGTGGTCACGCTCGAGGCGCTCGGGCACTCGTTGCCCGAAGAGGATCCGGCGGCCGTCGGTGCCGAACTGCTGGCGTTCCTGCGCTAGGCGTCTGCGACCGGCGGACCGGGCAGAGACCTTCGCGCGAGTCCCCGTCGCGGCTCAGTCGAGGCTCAGCAGTGCCGTGTTGCCGCCGGTCGCGGTGGTGTTCACCGTGAGCGTGCGCTCGGTGGTGAAGCGCGCGAGGTAATGCGGACCGCCGGCCTTGGGGCCGGTGCCGGAGAGGCCGCTGCCGCCGAAGGGCTGCACGCCGACCACGGCGCCGATCATGTTCCGGTTCACGTAGACATTGCCGGCGGAGGATTGGGCGTACACGGTCTCCTGCGTGCCTTCGAGGCGGGTCTGTACGCCGAGCGTGAGGCCGTAGCCGTTGTCGCGCAGCGCCGCCAGCAACGCGGGCAGCTCCGAAGACGTGTAGCGCAACACGTGCAGCACCGGACCGAAGGCTTCCTGCGTCAGTGACCGGGCGTCGTCGATCTCGAGCAGCGTCGGCGCGACGAACTGCCGCGGGTCGATGCGGGCTTCGCGGGCGAGACGCTCGAGCTCCGGTGTCGGGGGCAGGGCCGCGCTGCGCCGCATCCGTGCACCGGCGGCCTGCATCGTGGCGATGTGCGCGCGCAAGCCGTCGGCGGCGGCGACCGTGATCACCGGTCCGACATCCGTCGCAGGATCCGCGGGGTCGCCGACGACGAGCGTGTCCATCGCGCCCTCGAGCATCTCGAGGACGCGAGACGCGCTGTCCTCCTGCAGGCATAGCAGCCGCAACGCGGAACAGCGCTGGCCGGCGCTGCCGAACGCGGAGTGGACCGCATCATCCACCACCTGTTCCGGCAAGGCCGTCGAGTCGACGATCATCGCGTTGATGCCGCCGGTCTCGGCGATCAGCGGCAGGATCGCGCCGTCCCGTGCGGCGAGCGCGCGGTTGAGCCAGCGTCCGGTGGCCGTGGAGCCGGTGAACACCACCCCGGCGAGCGCCGCATGCTTGAGCGCCGTCTCGCCGAACACCCGCCCGACCATCGGCAAGGTGGCGAGGGCCGCCTGCGGGACGCCGGCGGCGTGCAGCAGCTCGGTGAAGGCGAGCGCGACGCGCGGTGTGGTCTCCGCGGGCTTGGCGACCACGGTGTTGCCGGTGACGAGCGCCGCGACCACCTGGCCCGCAAAGATGGCGAGCGGGAAGTTCCACGGGCTGATGCAGGCCCACACCCCGCGCGGCGAGAGCGCCAAGGCATTCGATTCGCCGGTGGGACCGGGCAAGGGCAGCGCCGAGGTCTGCAACCGCCGAGCCTCGGCCGCGTAGTAACGGCAGAAGTCGGCCGCTTCGCGCACTTCGGCGATGGCGTCGCCGAGGGTCTTGCCGGCCTCATGCACCAGCAACGCGAGGAAGCGCTCGCGCGAGGCCTCGAGCGCATCGGCCGCGCGTTCGAGACAGGCGGCCCGGGTGTCGACCGGTCGAGCCGCCCAGTCGGTGAAGGCGGTGGCCGCCGCATCGAAGGCCGCATCGACCGCCGTGGCGCTCGCGAAGGGCGGAGCAGGCGCGAGCGCGGCGCGGGCCGCGGGCTCATCGCGTCGCAGCACGGCGCCGAGCGCATCCAGCGTGGCGGTGCGACCGAGATCGAGTCCGCCCGAATTGGCGCGCGCATCGCCATAGAGCGCCGGCGGCGCGGGGATGCGCGGGTGGGCGAGGGGGGCGCCGGTCCCGGCGAGCTGCGCTTCGACCACCGTGAGCGGATCGCTCACGATCTGCTTGAGCGGCACGTCCTCGTCCATGAAGCGGTTCACGAACGAGGTGTTGGCGCCGTTCTCGAGCAGGCGCCGCACCAGGTAGGCCAGCAGGTCCGCATGCGGTCCGACGGGCGCATAGGCGCGTACGGGCGGGAAATCCTCGAGGCTGCGTCGCGCCTCTTCGTACAGCAGGCCGCCCATGCCGTGCAGCCGCTGGAACTCGAGCGCGGCGCCCTTGGGACGCATCGCCAGCACGGCGCCGATGCTGTGCGCGTTGTGGGTCGCGAACTGCGGGTAGACGAGCGGACCCGCGGCGAGCAGGCGTCGCGCGCAGCCGAGCCATGAGGCATCGGTCGAGGTCTTGCGCGTATAGACCGGGTAGCGGGTGAGCCCGCGTTCCTGTGCGCGCTTGATCTCGCTGTCCCAATAAGCGCCTTTCACGAGCCGCACCGCGATCGGCCGGCGCAGTTCGCGGGCGAGGGCCACGAGGTGGTCGACGACCGCCGCGGCGCGGCGACCGTACGCCTGCACGGCAAGCCCCAGGCCCGGGGCGTCCCGGGTGGCCGGGTCGCGCAGCAGTGCCTCGACGAGTTCCAGCGAGATCTCGAGGCGGTCCTGCTCCTCGGCGTCGATGGTCAACGCGAGACCCCGCGCGGCGGCGAGCCTTGCGAGTTCTTGTGCCCGCGGCAGCAGTTTGGCGAGGGTGCGCCGGCGTTGCAGCAGCGAGTAGCGCGGGTCGAGCGCGGAGAGCTTGATGGAGATCCCGTGACGGTCCTGCGGTGCGGGGACGCCGCGGGCACCGGCGATGCCGCCTGCTGCCGCGGCCGTGTTCGCCCGCGCGATGGTCTCGATCGCGCCGGCGTAGGCGTCGGCATAACGGACAGCATCGGCGTCCGTGCGCGCGCCTTCGCCCAGCATGTCGAAGGAGCACAGCGCCAGCGCCGGATCGCGGCGGCAGCGCTCGAGCGCCTCGTCGATGCTGCGTCCGACGACGAACTCGCCGCCGATGATCTTCATGGCGCGGCGCAGGGCCTGGCGGACGATCGGCTCGCTGGCGCGCTGCGTGAGGCCGCGCAACCAGCCACCGGCGTCGCCGCGCCGCAGCTCGCCCGGCAGGTCGACGAGGCGGCCGGTGAGCATCAGCCCCCAGGTCGAGGCGTTCACGAACAGCGAGTCCGAGCGCCCCGCGTGGGCATCCCAATCGCCGGCGGCGAGTTTCTCCGCGATCAGGCGGTCGGCCGTCTCGTCATCCGGGATGCGCAACAGTGCCTCGGCGAGGCACATGAGGGCGATCCCTTCCTGGTTGGAGAGGCCGAACTCCTGCAGGAAGGCGTCGAGGTAGGGGCGCTCGTCGGCGCGCGCGCGGGCGCCGGCGACCACGGCGCGAGCGGTGGCAAGGGCGGTGGCGCGTTCCGGGGCGGACAGGGCGGGCAGCAGGTCGCGAAGGTCGTCCGACTCGTCGCGTTCCGGGGGTGATCTGAATTCCATGCGCCAATGGTAATCGGGCGGCATTCCGGATGGGGCTCCGGTATCATCGGGCATCCGCCCCAACGGGCCTGACCACGCGCCAGCCGCAGACGGAACTCTCCATGGAACCACTCGGTCCCCCGCAAGCCGAACCTTCGAGCACCACCAGCCGCAAGGCGCTGCTGCTCGCCTTCGAGAACGCCGGCTACCTCACCCCCGCCATCGCGCTGCTCGTCGACCTCGCCATCTTCTCGGGCGGCGTCGCGCTGGTGCTGGCGAGCACCCCGCTATGGGTCAAGATCCTGGGTTCGATGCTCGTCACCGCCGGCATCGTCCGCCTGTTCCTCATCGGCCATGACGCCTGCCACGGCTCGTTCTTCAAGAGCCGGCTGCTGAACGACATCTTCGGCCGGGTCGCGTTCCTGCCGTCGATGACGGCGTTCAGCCTCTGGGATGTCGGCCACAACGTGGCGCACCACGGCTTCAACAACCTGAAGGGCCGCGACCAGGTGTGGGCGCCGTTCTCCAAGGAAGAGTTCGATGCACTGCCGCGGCACCGCCGCGTCCTGGAGCGAATCTACCGAGGCGGCGCGGGCTGGGGCCTCTACTACTTCCTCGAGCTCTGGTGGAAGAAGCTCTACTTCGCCACCAAGAAGCAGATCGGCGCGAGCCGCGCCAAGTACCAGTGGGACAGCGTGCTCGTCACCGCGGGCATGGTCGCTTGGGTGGCGGTGGTCGCCCTCGTCGCCGAGCGCACGGACCAGAACTTCTGGCTGCTGCTGGCCTTGGCCGTGATCGTGCCGTTCGCGCTCTGGAACGTCGTGATGGGCTTCGTGGTGTTCGTCCACCACACACACCCGAAGATCGCCTGGTTCTCCAAGCGCCACGAATGGCAGCGCCATCGCGCCTATCTTTCGGCGACGGTCCGGGTGCGGTTCCCGTTCGGCATCGACCGCTTGATGCACAACATCATGGAGCACAACGCGCACCACCTGAACCCGCGCATCCCGATGTACTCCCTGCGCCGGGCGCAGGCCGTGCTCGAGGAGCGTTTCTCGGAGTCGTTCCAGGCCTACCGCATGACCTGGCAGAGCTACCGGGACTGCGTGCGGAGCTGCAAGCTGTACGACTACGCGAACCACGCCTGGCTCGATTTCCGCGGTCAGGTGACCTCGCGCGTGCCGCTCGAGGATGCCCCGCCCGCCGCCGCGGCGGCCTGACGGCGCCCGACGATCTCTACCGCATCGCCGGCGCGCAGCACCGACCCTGCGCCGGCGATCACCTCCGCGTTCCAACCGAAGGTGACGCCCTTGAGCGCCGGATCGAACCGCGACCGGCGCAGCGCCGGCATCGGATCCACGTCCGGCTGACCGCTCTGCTGGTCGATCCCCGTCACCACGCAACGCGTGCAGGCCTTGACCAGCCGCAGTCGCGCGGTGCCGATCCTCAGTTCGCGGATGTCGTCTTCCGCCCAAGGCGGCCAACCGTCGATCACCAGGTTCGGGCGGAACCGGGCCATGGGGATGCCGGAGGGCAGCATTTCATTGAGTGCCGCGAGCGACGCGAGGTTGCAGACCAGCAGCGGGTAGCCGTCGGGGAAGGTGGCATCCTCCGCCATCACCAGCCGCGCCGGCATGCCGAGCAGACGTTCCGCGAACGTGGCCGCCTGCGCGCCGCAATCGCGCGCGGCGACCTCGCGGCGCCACACCCTTACCCGGCGCTGCTCGGCGGCCTCCGTGGGCAGGGCTGCCGGAGCGGGCAGGTCGAGGACGCCGGCGTCGGGGTGCATCAATCGCAGGCTGCCATCGGATCCGGGGGTCGCGTCGAGCCGCGCCAAGGTCGGATGGCTGCGTTGGGTGACGAAGCGGTCCGCGGCATCGACGAACAGCCAACTGCGGTCATGCCGCAAGCCGTGACGGCCGAGATGCGCGGTGTCGAGGTCGATCGCGCGTCCTGACTTGACCGGGTAGCAGTGCAGGGTGTGCAGGCGGGCGTCCATGTCGCGACGATGATAGCCTGCGCCCATGTCACCCGCCGACGCCGACCGCCGCCTCGATCGGACCCTGCGCGACCTTGCGCAGACGCCGTTCGATGCCGAGGTGATGGCGGACCTGCCGGTGGATCCGCGCGAGGATGCCGAGCCGCGGCTGGTGCCCGGTGTCGCGGTCAGCCGGGTGCAGCCGACGCCGGTCGCGGCGCCTCGGCTGCTCGCGTGGTCGGAGTCCCTCGGCGCCTCGCTCGGGCTCGCGGCGCCTGCGCCGCAGAGCGCCGCGCTCGCGATCCTCGCGGGCAACGCGCTCGCGCCGGGGATGCGGCCCTATGCCGCGCGCTACGGCGGGCACCAGTTCGGCCATTGGGCAGGGCAGCTCGGCGACGGGCGCGCGATCACGCTCGGCGAACTGCGGCTGCCGGAGGCGTCCTGTGCGGACGGTCCCGTGGTCGAACTGCAGCTCAAGGGCGCGGGTCTCACGCCGTATTCGCGCCATGCGGACGGCCGCGCGGTGCTGCGCTCGAGCCTGCGCGAGTTCCTCTGCAGCGAGGCCATGCATGCGCTCGGCGTCCCCACCACGCGCGCGCTGAGCCTGGTCGCCACGGGTGAGAGCGTGGTGCGCGACATGTTCTACGACGGCAACGCGCGCGCCGAGCCCGGTGCCATCGTCTGCCGGGTCGCGCCGACCTTCCTGCGTTTCGGCAACTTCGAGATCCACGCGGCCGCGGACGAGCCGGCGCTGCTACGGCGCTTGTTCGACCACGCGCTGCGACGGCACTTCCCGCACCTCGACGCGGCCGATCCCGCTGCCCCCTATCTCTGGCTGACGGAGGTCTGCGAGCGGACGGCCGTGATGGTCGCGCACTGGATGCGGGTCGGCTTCGTGCACGGGGTGATGAACACCGACAACATGTCGATCTTGGGCCGTACGCTCGACTACGGTCCCTACGGGTTCCTCGAGGGCTACGATCCCGAGTGGACGCCGAACACCACCGATGCCGCCGGCCGGCGTTACGCCTATGGCCAACAGCCGCAGGTGGCGTTGTGGAACCTCGCCCGTCTCGCGGCTGCCTTGCGTCCGCTCGTGGGCGGGCCGTCGCCGGAGAGCGACCGTGGATTGCAGGCGGCGTTGGAACATTACCGCGACGTGTTCGGCCGGACGCATCGGAGCCTGCTTGCGGCGAAGCTGGGCCTCGCGTCCCTCGACGGGACGGACGACGGCGGCCTCGTCGAAGAACTCTTCGGCTTGCTCGCATCGGCCGAGACCGATATGCCGATCTTCTTCCGTCAACTGGCGACGCTTGTCGATGGCGCGGACAGCACGCCGTTGGCCGTGGTCCACGCTGCGCTCTACGACGACGCGGCGCTCGATGCGGGACTCGCGGCGCGCTGGCAGGCGTGGTTCGCGCGTTGGCGGGCGCGCCTCGCGTCCGACGCGGCGCCCGCCGCCGCGGTGGTCGCGCGCATGGACGCCGCCAACCCGCTCTACCTGCCGCGCAATTATCTGGCGCAGCAGGCGATCGACGCGGCGGAGCAGGGTGACGTCGCGCCCTTGCACGCTCTCTTGCGCGTGCTGCAACGTCCCTACGACGCGCAGCCAGGATGCGAAGCCTATGCCGCGCGTCGTCCGGAGTGGGCGCGGCGTCGACCCGGATGCTCGGCGCTCTCCTGCAGTTCCTGAGCGTCCACTATGCGGTGGCCCTGCTTTACCGGCGATTGACGCATGCCGAGGGCGTGGGTAAAGTCCCGCCCGTTGGTGAGGTGCCCGCATCGGAATCCTTTCGATGCGGGTGAAACGGGAAGCCGGTGCGCAGCGTCACGCTGCTATTCCGGCACTGCCCCCGCAACGGTAAGCGAGGCAGGGCGACATCCCAAGCCACTGCAGCCCTCGGGCTGTGGGAAGGCGTCGCCCGGTGCCAGTCACCCTCGCAAGTCCGGAGACCGGCCTCCCATTCAGCCATGTCGCGCACGGGTGGATTGCGCGGGGAGGTCGTCGATGTCTGCTATCCGTCCATTTTTCCGTGCATCCGTGTTTTCCATCGGGGCGTGGGTCGCTGTCGCGTCGTCGACGGCGTTCTCCAAGTCGCCGGCCGACGTCGAGCCGTCGGCCGATGCCGAAGCGCCGGTCATCGTCACCGCATCGCGTCTCCCCGAGTCGCTGGAAGACACCTTGTCGTCGGTCACCGTCATCGAGCGTGCCGACATCGAGCGCGCCCAGGCGCGGACCCTCGATGAACTGCTCGCCGGCGTGGAGGGCGTCTCGCTCGCTCGTCAGGGTGGCGTCGGGCAGCCGACCTCGCTTTACCTGCGCGGTGGCGAATCGGACCACGTGCTGTGGCTCGTCGATGGGATCCGCATCGGTTCGGTCACCACCGGCATCCCGGTCATCCAGGACCTGCCGCTCGACACCATCGAGCGCATCGAGATCGTCCGCGGGCCGCGCTCGAGCCTTTACGGGCCTGACGCCATGGGCGGGGTCATCCAGATCTTCACGCGCCGCGGTGGCGGCAGTCCGCCCTCGGCGCGCCTGACGGGCGGCTCGAACGGCACCGCGCAGGCCGCTGCATCCCTCGGGTTCGGGGACGCCTCCCGCTGGGTCGACCTGCAGGGGTCTCACCTGCGTACGGACGGCGTGAACGCCTGCCTCGGCCGGCCCTTCCCGCCGGGTGGCGGGTGCTTCACCTCGGAGCCCGATCGAGATCCCTACCGCAATACCAGCGTCAACCTGCGCGGCGGTGTCCGCACGGACGGCGGCAGCGAATTCCAGGCCTTCCTGCAGCGCAGCGAGGCCGAGGTCGCCTTCGACAGTTCCTTCCTCAACGAGTCCGACCTCGTGAACCAAGTGGCCGGCCTCAAGTGGGTCGCGACGCCGCGTGCGGGCTGGCGATCGACGCTGCAGGCGGGCCGTTCCTGGGACGAGTCGACGAGCTTCCGTGCGGGAGGCAGTTTCACCAGCACCTTCGATTCGCAGCGTGACAGCGCCTCGTGGCAGAACGACCTGCGTCTCGGTGGTGATGACCTCGTGCTCGGCCTCGATTGGTTGCGCGACCGGGTGTCGAGCGATATCGGATACACCCGCACATCGCGCAGCAACCGCGCGGCGTTCGCGCAGTGGTCCCGGCGCAGTGGCGGGATCGATGCAGCCCTCGCGCTGCGCCACGACGACAACGAGCAGTTCGGCACACACACCACCGGCAGTCTCGCGTTCGGTTGGCGTTTGCCGTCCGGACTGCACGCGCACGCCAGTTACGGCACGGCCTTCAAGGCGCCGTCCTTCAACGAACTCTATTACCCCGGATTCAGCAACCCGGACCTGCGGCCCGAAGAAGCGAAGACCGCTGAGCTCGGCGTGCGTGGCACGGCGGCCGGTGTGCGCTGGAACCTCACGGCCTACCGCAGCGACATCGACCAATTGGTCGCCTTCGATGTCGCGACCTTCCTGCCGCAGAACATCGCCCGCGCGCAGCTCACGGGCGTCGAGGGCGGTGCCACATGGCAGCGCGGCGCGTGGCGGCTCGAGCAGACGCTGTCCTGGCTCGAAGCCGAGGACCAGGGCGCGGGAGCGACCCGTGGCCGCGCGTTGCCGCGGCGTCCGGAGTGGTCCGGGCGTAGCACGCTCGGGTGGCGCGGGGGACGCGCCGATCTCGCGGCGAGTGTGCAGTTCGCCGGACGGCGGTATGATGACTTGGGGAACACGCGCGAGTTGGGCGGGTACGCCGTGGTCGACCTGACCGCCGAGTGGCAGCTCAACCCGAGCGTCACCCTGCAGGGGCGGTTGGCCAACGCATTCGATCGCCGTTACGAGACGGCGACGTTGTACCCGGCGATGGGCCGGGAAGTGTTCCTGACGGTGCGCTACGGTGCGCGTCGTTGAGGCTTACGGGACGAACAGAGGGAGTCAGACTACGATGATCCGAAACGACAAGAATTTCTGGCTGGTGGCGCTCGCGCTGGCCGTGGTGATGTTCGCGACCCGTCTGGGTCATTTCGGCGAGTACGGCGGTCCGCCGGACGCGTCGTGGGCGGTGTTCTTCCTGGCCGGCCTCTGGCTGCGCATGCCGCGGCTGTTCCCCGCGTTCTTCGCCTTGGGCTGGGTCGCGGATCTCGCGGCTTTCGCGCTCGGCACGCCGAACCTCTGCTACTCGCCCGCCTACCTGTTCCTGATCCCGGCCTACGGCGCGCTTTGGATGGCCGGCCATTGGGTCGCGCGCCGCGCCGAAGGGCAGCTCGCGCGTACGGTGCTCGCGGTGCCGGTGGCCGCGCTCGTCGCCTTCGTGGTCGCCAACCTCGGCATGTACCTGCTCGCGCCGTCGCCGACCGCCACGGGGCTCGCGGATTTCGCCGCGCAGGTCTCGGGTTGGTTCCCGGGATACTTGCTGACGATGGCGACCTACGTGTCGGTCGGCCTGTTGGGCGCGACGCTCTGGTCGCTGCGCCGCGCGGATCTCGCCTCGCGCTGATACCGTCGTCCGGATGAAGAGGCCCGGGCGTCACGCCGCGAAGGCATGACGCCCGGGCTTTTTTCAGCCGGTCGTCACCAGGGCAGCGTGGTCGCGACCGAGAAGTGCACCTTGCCTTCCGAAGTGAACACGTCGCCCGGCGTCCCGTCGGTCGCCTTCAGGTCGCTGCCGTCGATCCACTTCAGCGCCAGCGCGAAGTTCCCGAGGGACTTCGTCACGCCGATCGACCAGTCGAGGTAGCCGCCGTCGTAGGTCGCGTCCCAGTAGTCGCCATCGCTGTATCCGGCATGCAGCGCGAGGCCGAAATCCTTGGGCAGCGGGATGCTGGCGTTGCCTTCGAGGTACGTGGCGCTCTTGCCCGAGTTGCTGAAATCGTCGGCGTACCAGAGCTTGGCGGAGACCGCCTTGTAGGAGACGCCGGCATAGAACTCGCCGAACTGCAGCTTGTCGCCGCTCGGCTCGAAGTTGTACTGGACGTAGCCGATGTCGAAACCGCCGTCCTCGCCGATCGATCCGCGGTAGCCGCCGAGCAGGTCCCATTCGAAATCGGCCTTGGTGCCGTCGCCGAAGTCGACGTTGCTGACCCAGGTGCCGAGGTAGAACCCGGATTCGCTCGACCAGTCGAGGCTCGCCTGCAGGGCAGGATCGCGGGCGGTCTGGGTGATGCCGCGGAAGTCATAGTCCGATGCCAGCGTGATCGTCGAGCTGACTTCGGCCTGCGCGGCCGAGACCGATCCGATGGTCAAGGCGAGCGCGGCGAAGCGGGCGGAGTGTTTCATGAAGCGTCCTCTGAGGTGGGTTGTCCGCGTTGAGGGGAGCAAGCGTCGTGCCAACGGTTTTGGGGCGTCAGACCGCGCTCAAACTCCCATTCTACCGTCATTCGCGCACCGTGTTGGTGCATCCCCTGCGCGGCACGCCGGACGGCGGTGCATCGGGCGCTGCTAGACTGGCGCGGCATGGACGCTTCCCTTGGACACGCGGACCTCGGATCCGCAACCCGCGCTTTCGACGCGCCGGTGGCTTTCGTCGACGTCGAGACCACCGGTGGCCACCCGGCCTGGCATCGCGTCACCGAAGTCGCGGTGGTCGGCATGCGCGGCGGGGAGGTCGAGTGGGAATGGAGCAGCTTGGTCAACCCCGGCAGCGGCATCCCGCCGTCGATCCAGCGCCTGACCGGCATCTCGGACGAGATGGTCGCCGACGCGCCGCCGTTCGAGGCCATCGCACCGGAACTCGAATCGCGTCTGGCGGGTCGCCGCTTCGTCGCGCACAACGTGCGCTTCGATTATGGCTTCCTGCGTGCGGAGTTCCGCCGGGCCGGCCGCTCGTTCCAGGCGCCGCTCGCCTGCACGGTGCGATTGTCGCGTGAGCTCTACCCGGACGACGCACGCCACAACCTCGACGCGCTGATCGCGCGCCATGGGCTGTCCTGCGGTTCCCGGCACCGGGCGCTGCCGGACGCGCAGGTCCTCGCGCAGCTCTGGCGTGTCTGGCGCGACGCGTGGCCCGACGAGGTGTTGCGGACCGCGCTCGAGCGGGTCGGGCGGCGGCCGTCCTTGCCCTCGCAGCTGCCCCCCGAACTGGTGGACGACCTGCCGGAGGCCTGCGGGGTCTATCGGTTCATCGGCGAGGGTGATGCCTTGCTCTACGTCGGCAAGGCCAAGAACCTGCGCGAACGCGTGCTCGGCCACTTCGGTTCGGCCACCCGTGATGCCAAGTCGCAGCGCCTTGCCATGCAGCTGCGGCGCATCGAGTGGACCGAGACCGCGGGCGAACTCGGGGCGCTGCTGCTCGAGGCGCGTCTGGTCCGCGAACTGCAGCCGGTCTACAACCGACGCCTGCGCGGCGGCGAGCGTTGGACCTGGGCGTTCGCCGACGACGCCAGCGCACCCGAGCTGACCGCGCTCGATGGGCCGTTGCCGGATGTCGATGCGTTCGGTCTCTATGCGACGCCCCGTCAGGCGCGCAACGCGCTCACCAAGATCGCGCGGGAGGCGCGCCTGTGCCTCCGGTCGCTCGGCCTCGAGAGCGGCGGGGAGGGTTCCTGCTTCGGACTGCAGCTCGGCCGTTGCGCGGGTGCCTGCATCGGCGCCGAGAGCCCGGCCAAGCACCTGTTGCGCGCCAAGCTCGCACTCGCGCCGCACAAGCTGCGCGCGTGGCCGTTCCAGGGCGCCGTGGCGCTCGAGGAGACGGGCGCGCTCGGGCTCCGGCAATGGCACGTCATCGACGGCTGGCAGTATCTCGGGTCGGTGCAGCCGGAAGATCCGGGCGCGATCGCGCCGGCGGCGAGCGCCGCGTCCGGCGCATTCGACGCCGACGTGTACCGCATCTTGGTGCGTCACCTGACGCGCACCCGCAAGGGGCTGCATCCTTGGCCGCCCCGGCGCGGCGCCGCGCGTGCAGGGACCGTCGAGGCCGCGGGAGACTTCGATGTCTGAGCTGCGCCAGTTCCTCGCCAGCGTGCCGCGCGGGTTCGGCGACCTGCTCGCGCGCGAGCTCGTGGGCTTCGGTGCGTCCGATGTCCGCGAGCGCGGCAATGCGGTCGCGTTCACGGGGTCGCTGGAGGTCGCCTACCGCGCCTGTCTCGGATCCTGGGTCGCAGCGCGGGTGTTCCTCGAGATCGCGCGCTTCGAGGCCGTGGACGATGCCGCGATCTACGCCGCGCTGCGTGCCATCGATTGGCGGGCGCAGGTCGATCCGTCGGGCACGCTCGCCTGCGAGTGGAGCGGACGGCACCCGGTCGTCACGAACACCCACTACGGCACGTTGCGTCTCAAGGATGCCATCTGCGACAGCCTGCGCGAGCGGACCGGCCGACGTCCTGACATCGCGACCGGTTCGCCGGGCGTGCGCATCCATGCCCATGCCGTCGGCACCAAGGTCACCGTGTCGGTCGACCTCGCGGGCGAGGGTTTGCACCGCCGCGGTTGGCGCGGCGATACGGGCGAGGCGCCCGTGCGCGAGAACGTGGCGGCGGGCGTGCTGTTGCGCGCCGGCTGGCCGGCGCTCGCCGCCGAGGGTGCCGCCTTCCTCGACCCGATGTGCGGATCGGGCACCTTCGTCATCGAAGCGGCGCGCATGGCGGCCGGGTTCGCGGCCAACCATCGTCGGCGCTATTTCGGGTTCCTCGGCTGGCCGGGGCACGACGCAGCGTTGTGGGAATCCTTGGTCGCTGGAGCCGAGACCCGTGCGGCGAGCGGGCTCGCGCGTTTCATCGAGGCAGGGCTGCCGCCGTTGCGTGGTCGCGACCTCGATGCGCGGGTGCTGCGCGATGCCCGGGTGAACGCCGCGCACGCCGGGGTCGCGGAGATCGTCCGTTTCGATCCGGGGAGCCTGGTCGAGGCGCGGCCCGAGGGCGCGCCCCGCGGCATGCTCTGCACCAATCCGCCCTGGGGTCTGCGGCTGGGCGATGCGGATGCGGCGCGTCGTGTCCACGCTGAGCTCGGCGCCGTGTTGCGCGAGCACTTCCAGGGTTGGCAGGCCGCAGTGCTTACCGGTGACCCCTCGCTCGGTCTCGAGCTCGGGTTGCGCGCGGAGCGCGTGCACACGGTCTGGAACGGCGCGCTCGAGTGCCGTCTGTTGCGGCTCGCGATCGACGAGACCGCCGTCCGCGAACTGCGTCCGCGCGGCGGCGAAGGGGCGGAGCCCGGACCGCGCATCGACCCGGCGCTAGCGGCGACGCCCGGTGCGCAGATGTTCGCGAACCGCGTCCGCAAGAACCTCAAGCAGCGATCGGCGTGGCTGAAGCGCTCAGGCGTGAGCTGCCACCGGATCTATGACGCCGACATGCCGGAATACGCGTTCGCGATCGATCTTTATACCCGCGACGCCGCCGACGCCGGGGCGGCCGGCGCAGACGGGCGATGGCTCGTGGTGCAGGAATACGAGGCGCCGCACGACATCCCGGAAGATGCGGTGCGGCGTCGCCGCAGCGAGGCGTTGGCGGGGCTCGTCGAGGCGACGGGTGTCCCGCCCGCGCGGATCCGTCTGCGCACGCGGCGCCGTCACAAACGGGGCGAACAGTACGCGCGCCGGGACGGCGAGGGCGAGTCGATGGTCGTGGCCGAGGGTGGACTTCGGTTCCGCGTCAACCTCGGCGACTACCTCGACACCGGGCTGTTCCTGGACCATCGGGTCACGCGGTCGCGCCTGCGGGACGCGGCGCGCGGGACCCGGTTCCTGAACCTTTTCGCCTATACGGGCACCGCCACGGTCTATGCGGCGGCGGGCGGCGCGCGGGAGACCACCACGGTCGATCTCTCCGCCACCTATCTGGAATGGGCCCGCGCCAACCTTGCGCTGAACGGTCTGGAGGGGCCGATGCACCGGCGCGTGCAGGCGGACGTCCGCGAGTGGTTGCAGGATGCGCGCACGCGAG
>Ga0315903_10001062_pt1 | contig 41499 bp, 67 predicted proteins | sample LakEriMetagenome_7_FD_203524 | JGI IMG/M metagenome (GOLD analysis project Ga0315903, IMG submission 203524) | Freshwater fungal communities from buoy surface, Lake Erie, Ohio, United States - Buoy 2 MA119 | ecosystem: Environmental > Aquatic > Freshwater > Lake | place: USA: Lake Erie, Ohio... | reverse complement strand
GGCAGCATCTTTAATCAATTTTTTCTTTTCGTTTTCAGTTAGCATGATTTTTCTTTTTTTTGTTCTCGATAAATTGCCATTTTGGCTAATAAAATTTCCTTATTTTTTGCATAATAAGTCCTATTTCGTTCCCTCATTTTTTCCAAATACTCAGGAGACCATTTTGTTCGCGCGTATTTCCTGTATTCATTGTTTTTTAATCGCCTTTTTTCTTTTATAAAGACGTTTAAATTTGCCTTCCATTTAACCATATAGGCGGCGCGCTTTGCCTTTTTTTCTTCGTCACTCATATTTACTTTTTAATTTTCGTTCTCGATAGGCTTTTGCTTTGATTTTCAATGCTTCAATATTAGCATAATAATAAGCAAGACTTTTGTCTTTTCTTATTTGCCTTTCTTCGTCGGTCAACTTCCAGTAATTGTCTTTATTCCTCAGCCGTGTTGCCTCCCTTCTTTTATCCTTTTGGAAGGCTGGCATATTACGGTAATATTCACGGTCATACGCTCGTTGCTTTTCCCTTTCTTCTTCGGTCATGGCTGCTTGTTTAAATAATTCTTTGAGGCAACTGGATCTTTACCCTGATTTGAATACTTTGCGTCTTGCTTTTTATCATACGAAATATTTGGCATCTCGGAAATATCCTGGTAAGTCAACTGCGCAATTTTCATACCCGCGTAAATTTTTAACGGCTGAATGGTTAAAAGCTCCAACGTCCAATGCCCTTTGAATCCAACGTCGCCAAATCCTGCTGTAACGTGGACGAAAAGTCCTAATCTCCCGAGGCTACTTTTGCCTTGAATAATTGGCACGTGTTTCAAGGTCTCCGTATATTCCACGGTGGAGGCAAGGTAAACAATGCCAGGCTGGAGAATTAACCCTTCCTCAGGAATAATCATTGGTGCAGAGGGGTTTTTCTTGCGCACGTCCAACACGCGCTCCGTGTAAAGTACCAAGGTATTTGACAGGGTAAGGTCGTAGGAATTGGTGCCAAGGTTCTCAGGGTTAAATGGCTCAATGACGATGTTACCTTCGTTAATTTCGTCAATGATGGTTTTGTCGGTTAAAATCATTTGTCGTATTTTTTACGGTTATCAAATTCCTTTTTTGTAAAATAATATTCAGTGAGCATTTGGGCGTTGCATTGCAAGTGTGCGGCATGAAGCAAGCCCGATTCAGGGTCAATATCCTCACCCAGGCGAATGGCTTCAAGGTGACGCAAGGCGGAGGCAATCACCTCGCTCCACGGCATACCTTTTTCCCAATTTCCTGCGGGATATTTATCCAATCCCTTTGTCCAAACTTTGGCACATTCACGGTGAGCCAACGGGGGAATAAGGTCATACCTGATTTTTTCATCGTTGAACCTTAATCCCCTTGCGTCTGATTTCATTATCTTTTTCAATTCATTTTCCAAATCATCGGTCATGGCTTCCATTTTAATGGCTGTGTAAAAAACTTTTATAAACCTCGCTTATCTGCTTGCAAGTTTGCTCAATCAAAACAATGGCTTTTAATAAATCATCCATTTCAAAGGTGTGGTTTAATTCATAACTTTCACCCGTGAAAGATAAGCCGTTTTTTGTCATCTTTGTCCCCAGCCAATTGATTTGACTTTCGGGAATCGTATCACCATTTACAAACATTGCCAGAGCGTAAACTTTCATTTGAAGGCTATTGTGCAACGTCATCATTGTCCACGGTCTGCCTGAGGTTTTGAAGTCAATGACGCGGTTGTTTTCCCTGTCCCATGCGTCGATAAAACCAACAACTTGAATATCGTTTATACTCAGGCTTATTGGTTTCTCAGCTTCAAGCCCTTTGAAGCTTTGAATCTTGTCAATGTAAAAATTGGGAAAGGTTTCCATGATAATACCGTTTTTGATAAACGCTTCCGTGTCCTCGGCAAAGCGTTTGCCAAAGTCCATGTAAATCGATGGTTCTTCGGGAAGGTTTAAAAAATATCGGTTAATGTACTTTTGGCGGTCACTGTACCAAAGGTTTATTTGGCTGACTGATATATATTTTTTTGGAAGGAGCATAATTATTTTTTTTTAAAATGGGAATCTTTCGTCGCTTATCAATCCATCGGTATATTTAACGCCTTCTTCGTAGCCTTTTTCAAAAGCCTTAGCAATTTCCTCAGCATACATTTTCTTTGCCTCGTTCAAAGCATCAACAATGGCTTTGTATTCGCTTTCGTAAAACTCGGATGCGTCCAATACCTTGTCATAAAAGTATTCCAAAGACGTTTCTTTTTCTTCTTGGTTTTCCATTTATATTTTGTTTTGCGGCGCGGTAAAACCCCAGCCATTTTACAGGCTGGGGAAAAACGTACCAAATTGATTAAAAATATTTTCCGATTTGAATAAAGATCGTGGCAGCGGCAGGTTGCGCCTGAGCAGGTTCAAGTCCTGAGGCTTGCAACTGGTGAAATATGTCCGCATAAACCGAAGTCATAAGTGTGGCTTTCTCCGTGATTTCATCATGTGTTAGCTTACCGTTGCTTTTAGGGGGTACATTTGCCGCCTGTTGCACGTTCGCGCCTTCGGTGGGTGTTTGTACCTTTTCGGGTATTTCGTTCGCTGTAACCATGTCAAATGCGACCTTGTAACTTTTGCCGTCGTGGATAATGGTCACGGCATCGTCTTTTTTCAAAGCCATTAACTTTGTATCGTCTGGTTTTCCGTAAACTCGGATGTCCGTGCCGTTATCCAATGTGATTGCGGCGTTAATGGATGGTCCGTATTGACCTTCAAACACTTTGCCCGCCGTGTATTTAACCTTGCCTTTTAGAATATTCATGACCCATATTGATTTGAAAATTTTGAGAATCGTACCACATTTGTTTTTTGTGGTTACTTATTGCTTTCCAGTCTATTTCCTGATCGTAAGATATTTTCTTTCCAGTCCAAAAGTATTTTTCAATTTCGCCTACTCCTTTTTCTCTCCACCATTTTTGCAAGTGCTTTGGTTCAACGATATGGTTGGGACAAATGGTCAGTGATGCGTTTAACGCGAAGTCTTGTATGTTAATCATCTTGCTGCGGTTATTTGTTGGCATTTGGTAATGGCTTCTTTGCAACGGGCGATAACCTCAAGCCTTAAATTGTTAATCGATGTTTTCATCATTTTTTCTTCGTGGTATTCCAGGCTTTGTAATATCGTTTTAATCATCTCAATATAATGGTCATGGTTTGATTCTTTATGAAACATTACATAAGTTTCAATAGTACGCTGGGCGTAAATCCAAAAGTCCAACACGGTTAAAAAGTCGGCGCGCGCCTCATTCCTTAATCTTTCGTTTTCGCCCTCAAGATAAATGATGCGTTCTTCATAATACCTTGTTAAACTGTTGTTTGTGAAAGTGCTTTCAATGTTTTCCATCTTTGGTTTGTTTTTAAAGTGATTGATTTGTTAAAATTGTCCAGTCCATTTCGTTCTCAGCAACAAGGGGCATGAGATTGTAACGGTTGATTTTTGGATATAATTCAAGGTCGATATCCTCTGGCTCAAATGTCCAGCCGTGGATCTCCATGTTATCCTCAGGGGAATGCGGTGACGTTTGCCCGTACAAGCCGAAGCCGTGGGAGAAAATCACGTGTACAAAGTGACCCAGTTTTTTATCAAGGGTACATTTGCAGGTGTATTTTGTAATATTCATTTGGTAAGTTTTTGAAGGTGGAATCATGGAGTGGTTAACTCCATGATTCTTGAACCTTTTTAATGTCCTGGTCTAATTTGTTTAGATACTCATTTGCCATTCTTGCAACTATTGGCATTTTGTTTGCCTCCCATTCTTCGTCGGTGCAACCCTGAGATTTTACCGCGTGGTAAACAGTTTTTACAAATGCTGCATCGGCTACTAATTCGTGAACCTTGTCAAAGTGGTTTTTTAATTCATTCATTGTCATCATGATAATTGGCTTTTGTTATTTTCAATACGTAAATTTAAATATAATTATTTGAATAAAAAAATATTTACAAAAATAAATTAAAAAAAAGTGAGGTATAATTTCTATACCCCACCAAAACAAAACCAAATTATGAAACTTATCTTAATAATACCTTTCGCCAGACGGCTAACTTGTAAGCAAGTGCGCGGGCTCTTGGCATATTTCCTTCTTCAATTTTCCTCATGTGGTTCTTCCTGTCAATCATATTATCTGAGTCGGGCTTTTCATTCTTTGCCATTTCCTGCGCCTCAGCCCACAAGGCTTCCTTTTCTCCTTCGTTCCATTCATTGATATAACCACGCTTCACGCATTCGTCGTACCAAAATACGGGTATTTCATCGAGCGGCTTTTGAAAGTTTTTCAACTTGTTATCAAAGTCCTTATCGTATTCCTCAGCCACTTTGCCCAGGCGTTTAATGCGATCTTCTTCTTCTTTCTTCGCCTGAATGTCGGAATCCATGGCAAAATATATCTTTTGTCTCCATGTAATGTAAGCCGTCAGGATTCGCCCAATGGCATGAAGGTCAACTTTGCCGTATAATTTGTGATCATTAATATCCAATTCCTGTTTGGCAAATTTTTCAAATGCCAGTTTAATCTCATCAACCGCAAGTAACTTGTAATTTGAAATAAAGTCGGTTACCTCCATTAAATGCTCGGGCTTTGGCTCAATGCCATACACGGGGAGAAGTTGGCTCAGGGCTTGGGCAATCTTTGGAATGGCTTCCTTGGTTCCCGTTTTAAAAATCCTGAGTTCGCGGTTCTGGATAACAAGCTGCACGTCTTGTATCTTTTCTTCGACGCGGTTTGCAATCATTGGTAAATTGTTCATAATTGGTTGTTTTTATTAATCTTGAAACTTTGCCATGCGTTCTGCAAGCAATTCCTGAAGTTTGTCATTATACGCTTTGTCCTTTGCCGCTGGGCTTGTGGTTTGGTACGCGGTAAATATCTTTGAGGCTTGGGAATAAAGGTTTGCTATTGTAAAATTTGCCCTCAGCCATTTGTCATTCAAGTTCCATGCCGCTTGAATAAACACCTTCAATGCCTCAAGGCTATCGCCCTGCCTGTCTATTTTGTCAATGTAACGCAGGAGGTTTGCCATTTGCCCTGCATCTTTGGGCATCATGATGTAATGTCCATTTTGGTCAGTTGGATACGCAGCGCCTGATAAGTTTTCAAACGTTTGGCAAAACACGGAAAAGGCGGCGTAAGTGGGGGAGGGCTGGCGCTCGGCTTTCGGCTCGGCTTTTTCTTTCTTTTCTTTTGGCGCAAAATTTTCTTTTCTTTCTTTTTCAACTTGGCTGATTACGGTAAAGGGATTCACTTTGGGGCTTTGGACATTTGTTTCAACTTTTGTGAAGTCGGTAAAATCTGGAAGATTTTCAATAATATCTGAGTTAGTAAATGTATTTAGTACTTGGTTAGCAACTGGTATAGGTTCGCCCGTTCGTGAAAATCGATTTGCCCTTTTGGAAATATCCATTTGCCCATTTGGTAAAATGGTATTTCCCTTTTGGTCAAATCCATTATCTGGTAAATGAAAGTTATCTGAAAGGTATAAATCTTCATTAACAAAGGCATACCAAATCGTTCTGTCGTAACCGATTTTATTATAATTACCTTTTATTAAAATACCTTTATCGACAAGGCTTTCAATAATCCTTCGCACTTGCTTTTCGCTCCAAAAGCTAAAATACAAAGCCAGTGACTTATTCGTGTTGTAAGTCCAATACTTCCCATCATTAAAATTATTGCCATTAGCCTTATTTAACCTTATCCAAAATTGGAAGGATTTTATCATAATGGCTTCGTCAATACCGTAACGATTAGCAAATTCAACGTTAAACGAAAACTCCATAAGTTATAAAAAAAACGCCCGATAGGTGGACGCTATCGGGCAGGGTGAAACAAAGATTTGTTTCAAGTTCCTTTGAATGGCGTCCACTCCGTCCAAAGGATATGTAAATATAAGAAATAATATTTAATCCAAAACATTTAATTGAGCATATTCTCCATGATACTTTAAAGCAGCGGCGTTGTAAGCACGGGCGGCGTCGATGGGGTCTATATAATAACCAAGATGTTTTAATTTATAATTTATTTTTATCATAGCACGCCATTTTTTATTTGTTTTATTAGAAAAAACCCCTTTGAACCCACTTGTATTATTTATTTTACCTTTTGTATTCATTTGATTTTGACTATTTGTGCATATACGAAGATTTTTTTTTCGATTATCAAGAGAGTTATTATTTACATGGTCGGTATGCATTTTAGGATTATTGTTATTTGTAATTAACCTATGCATATATATACATATTTTTTTTTTATTTAACACACATCCTCTACATGCATAAAATCTACCTTGCATATTTTTTACACACCACTTCCATTGCATTAAAAAATCGTAGTCCTCATTGTCTACCAGCGCGACTTTTCCTTGCGTTAACTGAATTTCTTTCATAAGTTAAAAATTTAAAGTAAGCATTTTACTTGTTATTCTATCTTTGGCAATTTTAAAATATTTTTCATCTATCTCAATGCCTATAAATTTTCTTTTATGTCTTAGGCAAGATAAACCCGTTGTTCCACTTCCCATAAAAGGGTCAATTATGATATAATCCTCAGGAATAATTCCTATTATATTATCCATAACCTTTAAAGGCATCTGGCAGGGGTGTTCTGTTTTTTCAGCACTTACGTTTTTGACTTGGTTAATTTCCCACCAATCATATAATTTAGCTGATTTACCCTCCTCAATACGTTTAGCAATTCTTTTATCCGTTGGATTTTTATAATCTTGATGTACTTTTTTAAAATCTGGTTTAAAACCAAAAAAAGCTATATCCCTGTGTTGTTTTCCAGTATTGCTATTATAAACCCAACTTACAACCTTATCAGGAAACATACCTATATTATAACTGTGTTTATATAAGTTTTCTGGATAATGAATAATAACTTGCTTGTTTGAGCCAAAAATATTTGATAACCAATTATAATAATCATTTTCTTTCATTTTGTCAGAATAATTATTGTAATGATAACCAATATTAAAAGGGGGGTCGGAAACAAATATTACCTTGTTAAAATCAATGTCCAATTTTGGTAATATAAGATTATTATCTCCATGATATATTTCTATATCATTTTCAGTATTTCCCCAATGAGATAAACAAAATTTAGAATAAGCAACTTCCTGTAATATTTGCATGAGTATAAAAAAAATGCCCCAATAGCTAGACATCTACTGGGGCAAGGTGAAACAAAAATAGTTTGTTTCATGCTCCTTTGGGACGTTGTCTAGTCCGTTCCAAAGGATATACAAATATAATCAATTTCCTTTACTTTCTCCTTCTTTTTTTCCACGGCGGATTCCCCAGCGCGCTTTGCATTTCCATGTATTTTAACACGGCTTCAGGGGTTTCGTATGTCACAGACGGAAATTCATTTCCCTCTGTGAAAACCTTGTCTAATGCTTCCTTTATAAAATTTGCCATACCATTTACTTTTTCTCCCTCTTTACGAACAAAAGCCCCCACGGCGTTACCTCCGTTGTTTCCCTCAGCAAGTCAAAACCGTGACGGTGAAACATGGCAACCCATTCGTTCTTTTGCTTTAGGTTAATATGTCCCCATTCAATGTCAAACGCTGGATCGGCTGAGGCATGAGGCGTGGACGTAAAATAAAAATACTTCTTACACGCCTTGTAAAGGATTGGCATGACAAAGGATATTTGTTCGTCGGTCATGTGTTCAAATACCTCAGTTGAATAAATGGCATCGTAACTGCCATGCGTTTTTAATTCATATCTTCCCAACTGGTATTTCGTCACCCATTTTGCAAGTAAATATCTATTTGGGTCAATGCCCTTGCTTATTGCAAATTCCCTTTCATACGGGTTAATATCATAGCCAACGTGTTTATACAAGCCCACGCGCTGGCACGCTGACAAAAAGAAGCCAAGTCCTGAGCCAAACTCGAAAACACTTTCACACCCCAAACTTTGCAAAACCCTTGCGCCATTGGTATGCAAGGAAACAAGGGGTTCATAGTCCGTCGTTGTAAAACCAAGTTCAACGGACTTGTCGAAAAAGAATTTGTTATCAATCATTTGTTTTGTTTTTGTAACAAGGGCGGGAATCGAACCCGCGGCACACTCGCTTGCCACCCTACACACCTCATACTTTCGTATGGAACGGACTCGAACCGTTGTCGCCAGTTGCTCTACCCACTGAGCTACCTTGCGCCACAAAGTTACAAATATATTCTTAAAAAATATTTTAAATTTGATAACAAATAAAATATTATCTTTGCAGAAAGAAAAAATACAATGATAAAATTAATAGTTGCAGGTCGCATTGGTCAGGATGCTGAAATCAAGTCTGTTGGCGATACAACCGTTTGTTCCTTCTCCGTTGCTCACACGGAAAAAACATTTGGAAACAATCCCACAGAAAAGACGGTTTGGGTCACTTGCTCAATGTGGGGTGAACGTGGTTCCAAACTTGCGCCACACTTGGTAAAAGGTACGTATGTCGTGGTGGAAGGCACAGGCGGCGTGAATGCGTATATGAAAAACGGGGAACCGACGGGAATCATTCGTTGCGCGGTAAACAATATCGAGTTCGGAGGCAAGGCAACGGCAGGGGAAAACAACCCGAAAATAACAAATGAAACAACAGTTAAAGACGAATCAGATTTTCCATTTTAATATGACACCTGAGTATCAAAAGCAATATCGGGAAAATATGACCGAGTACCAAAAGCAAAAGCTAAGGGAATATTTTAGGCTTTATCACCAAAACCAAACGCCTGAGAAAAAGGCTGAGAAAAGCATTAGGAATAAGGCATGGTATCAAGCCAACAAAGAGAGGGTAAATAAATACCAAATGGAACGTTATTACAGATTAAAAGAACAAAAAAATGAATGTCAATAAACCAGCCGCAGCCGTATTTTCGGTAAGCTATCGGGACGAAAAAATAAGAAAAAAATTGCTTGATTTGCAATTTCAACTCTGGAAGGAAACCAATGTCAAGCACTCGATGGAGGAGGTTTTAAACCTTTTATTGGATAATTACCAAAAGAACAATAAATGAGGTTAGGCATTGTAACCAATTTAACCAGCCCAACGACCGATTATTATCGTTCGGTCAATCCATTTATGCGGCTTCGCTCACAAATGGTAAATTTAACCATTACCTATTTGAATCCTGAGACGGTAAAATGGTACGATTTTTACGACGTTGACGTTATTCTCTTTCAACGCCCCAACGGCGACGGCATGTTATCCATGATCGCGGAGGCGAAGAAGATGGGTAAAAAAATCATTCTTGACCATGACGATTTATTACATGAGGTCAACGCCGCAAATCCAGCGTCGGCACACTTTGGTAAAACGCAAGTGAAAGAATCGGTTGAAAAGGCTTTCAAGTATGCAGATTATATCATTGTTTCAACGCCTTACCTCAAAGAGTTTTACAAACAATTCTTTGACGAAAGTAAGATAATGATTATCCCCAACGCCATTGACTTTCATGTTACACCCCTTTGTCCCGTGTCACCTGATAAGCTGGAGGCAAAGATTAAACGCGTGTTGTGGCGTGGAAGCATGACACACATTGAGGACTTGAAAACCGTGGATACATTTTGGCATTATGTCAGCAGCCGCAAGGACACCGAGGTGGCATTTATCGGGATTCCTGAATGGTTGGGAAAAACATTGTATCCAAATGTCAAGGTCATACCGTGGAATAATTCATTATTTCAATATTTCGAGCTGATTAAAAACAGTGCGGCTCATTACGCCGTGTTTCCTTTGACAAATGACAATTTTAACCAAAGCAAGTCGAATAACTTTGCCATGGAAATGCTTGTCACAGGTTGCGTACCGTATGCACCGAAGGAAATCACGGAGTTCAATGTTCCAGGGGTTCGGTTGTATGAAGGAAACGACGATTTAAGCGGACAATTTAAAGAGGCTTTGGAAAAGGATGGGAATTATTTTAACCATTTACAGGCTGGAAGGAAGTGGCTTTTGACTGAGCGAAATTTATTAACCGTCAACAACAAACGTAAACAAGTGTTAAAAGGAATATAATGGTAACAGCAGGCAATAATGATTTATCGTTTGACCCAAACGAAAAAGAAAACACGGCAAAAGATTTGTATGAATCAAACACCGAGGTTAACGCTAACCAGGAACAATCCTCTGGCGCTTATTATGACGCCGAAGCCGAAAGGCAGTGGAAGATAAGGGCGGCTGAAATCAACGCACAAAGACGGTTGGAAAAGAAAATTGAAACAAAAATTTACAAGCGATTAATTAAAGAGTTGCTCAAGAAAATATGAAAACAGGCATTCAATATTTGAAATTTGCTTTAGATAAGGACAATAAATGTCCTATGTTATTTGATACTGCTGAAATGCTGCAAATGGAAGTCATGGACAATTTTTCCAAATGGCTTGTAAACAATGAATGGGAATTGAATTATTCAAATGGCAACTGGGAAAAATTAAATGATGATATACAAATATTATCATTTAGCGAAGTTTACCAAATCTTTTTAAAAAGCAGGGAGGCATGAAGCTAAAAGATATAAAACCAAACCCGAACAACCCACGCGTCCTCAGGGACGACAAGTTTCAAAAGCTAAAGCAAAGCATACAGGAGTTTCCAAAGATGCTTTCGCTTCGCCCAATGGTTATTGACGAAAACAACGTGGTACTCGGGGGAAACATGAGGCTTCGCGCTTTGCAAGAACTTGGTTTCACGGACGTCGAAGACGCATGGGTAAAGCGAAGCAGCGATTTAACCGAGGAAGAAAAGAAGCGGTTCATCATTGCGGATAACGTCGCCTTTGGCGAATGGGACTGGGACACACTTGCGAACGATTGGGAAGTGGTGGACTTGGAGGCGTGGGGGTTGGAGATACCGCAGTTTGATGAAGGCAACGATGAAGATTTAGAAGATTTATCTGACAAAATAAAATCAATGTTTAAAATTGAGGTTATTTGTAAAGATGAACAGGAGCAAGAAAAAACGTATAATAAACTTATTGAACAGAATTACGAATGCCGACTTTTGACATTATAAAAGAAATCAAGCCTAAAGAAACGTTTAGGATTGCAAGTATAATCGGAAGATTTGATTTACAAAGCAATCACATAACCGAAAGGTTTAAAGGTAGCATTGATATTGATAATGATTGGCAAGTTGGTTTAATTGTTGGCAAAAGTGGCACAGGAAAAACCACGATAGCAAAACAATTATTTCCAGAAAGTTACATTACAAATTTTGAATATAAATGTGAAAGCATTTTAGATGATATGCCTAAAGATTGTTCTATTGAAGAAATCACAAATACTTTTAATAGTGTTGGATTTAGCAGCCCACCAAGTTGGTTGAAACCATATCAAGTATTAAGTAATGGCGAAAAAATGCGGGTGGACTTAGCTAATGCAATATTGCAAAAAAATGAGTTATTTGTATTTGATGAATTTACAAGCGTGGTTGATAGACAGATTGCAAAGATTGGTTCTTTTGCCACTCAGAAGGCAATAAGGAAAACAGGTAAAAAGTTTATTGCGGTTTCATGTCATTTTGATATTGAAGAATGGTTAATGCCTGATTGGGTTTTTAATACAGATTCAATGACTTTTATAAAGCATTCTGGTAAAAAAAAAGACCTGACATTAAATTTGAAATCTATCAAGCAACAGATAAATCAATTTGGAAAATGTTTAGTAAGTACCACTATTTAAGTTCAAGTCACAACAACGCGGCAAATGTTTTTATCTGCATGATTAATGATGAAATAGCGGGGTTTATTAGCGTTTTACATTTTCCGCATCCTAAAGTAAAAAATTTAAGAAAAGTTCATAGACTTGTTGTTTTGCCTGATTATCAAGGATTGGGAATTGGAGGCAGAATGCTCAATGAAATAGCAAAAATATATTGCAATCAAAAATATAGATTTAGCATTGTAACATCTCAGCCTAATTTAATAAATAGTTTAAAAAAATCAAAAGAATGGATTTGTAAGAATTTTGGAAGAAACAAGCCACATCGAGGAGTTTTAAAAAATACGCAAAATAGTAAATCTGGTTCTGAAAATAGACTTACTATTGTATTTGAATATAATTCTCGTTTAAATCTCGAATCATGAGGGAAGGAAAACACGGAGGTAAATTAAAATCAGGAAACACGGTTGGAACAGGTCGCCCTAAGAAGCTCCCTGCCCTTGACTTGATAATGGCAAATGTCATGGGGCAGGAAAAAGACGGCATCACGGCGGCTGAGGCAATTATCATGAAGCTAAGGGAACAGGCGGCAAAGGGTGATATCAAGGCGGCTCAGTTGCTCCTTGACAGGGCATACGGGAAGGCAAAGCAAAACATTGACATCACGACACAGGGGGAAAAGGTGACCGTGCCAACGATTATATTTACAAAGGACAAAGCAAATGAATAAACATTTGAGCGAGGTTACGAATGAGGATTGCATGGAAGGCATGGCACGGTATCCAGACAAATACTTTGACTTGGCAATTGTTGACCCGCCTTATGGTAATAATTTAAATGGAGGTCGAAGTACTAAGCATAATTGGAATAAAAATATTGATTGGGATAAATGTACAAAAGGATGGAATCTAAATAAACCAAATATTAAATATTTTAGAGAACTTCAACGTGTCTCTAAAAATCAAATAATTTGGGGTGGTAATTATTTTGCTAATATGTTACCAAATTCTGAATGTTGGTTAATATGGGATAAAGGTCAACGAAATTTTTCGCTTGCAGATGGAGAAATGGCATGGACATCATTTCATAAAGCTATGCGAATAAAAACAATACATAGGGCTACATCTAATCAAGAAGAACGTATACACGCAACACAAAAACCCGTAGTTCTTTATAAATGGCTTTTGCAAAATTACGCAAAGCAAGGAGATAAAATAATTGATACTCATTTAGGCTCTGGAAGCAGTAGGATTGCAGCCTATGAAATGGGTTTTGATTTTACGGCTTTTGAATTGGATAAAGAATATTTTGATGCTCAGGAAAAAAGATATAAGGCTCACATTGCGCAGTTAAAAATGGAATTGGTATAATGCAGATAAAGGTTAATGAAAAGTACGAAGCATTATGGCAACCGCGAACCCGTTACTTCCTGATAACTGGTGGACGTGGTTCGGCAAAGTCATTTACCGTGGGGCTTTGGGCTTGCAATATGTTACTTGCCAACAAAGGGTGGAAGGTTCTTTTCACACGTTACACGTTATCAAGTGCTAACATTTCCGTTATCCCTGAGTTCAGGGAAAAGATTGATTTGCTTGGCGTGGGTGACGAGTTCAATATGACCAACGCGCAAATTGGGCACAAGGTCACAAAGAGTGAAATAATATTCTCAGGAATCAAAACAAGCTCAGGAAATCAAACGGCAAAGTTAAAGTCGATACCCGGGTTAAATGTTTTCATCGTTGACGAGGCTGAGGAATTTGTAAGCGAAAAGGACTTCGATACCATTGACGAATCCATTCGTATGCCTGACACGCCTAACCTTGTTATCTTGGTGATGAACCCGCAAGACGTGGAGCATTGGATTTGGAAGCGGTGGTTTGAAAAGTCGCATCGCATGGAGACGATTGACGGGCATTCGATACCGATAAGCACGCATGAGGACATAACGCATATCCATACGACGTACCTTGATAACTATCATAACATAAGCAAGGATTATATTGCAAAGATTGAGGCGATAAAAAGCAAGTCACCTGAGGCATACGCGCACAGGTTTTTAGGCAAGTGGCTGGATAAGAAACAGGGCGTAATATTTCCAAATTGGGTGGAGGGCGAATTTGATTCAAGCCTACCTTTCGCCTACGGGCTTGACTTCGGATTTTATCCAGACCCCTTGGCACTTGTCAAAGTTGCTGTTGATACCACGGCAAATAAGATTTATGTGAAGGAAATAATTTACGAACAAAGCCTTTCATACGACATGGTTGTTACAAGGATAAGGAATGAGGTTGAACACGATACCATGATTGTTGCGGACACGAGCGAACCACGTTTGATTGACGCGCTTATCTCAAATGGTATCAATGTACATAAGACGGAAAAGTACGCTGGCAGCGTGGTGGATGGAATAAAACGAATGCTTGATTTTACCATCGTGGTCACTGAGGAGTCGTACAACATGAAGCATGAATTAAGGAATTATATATGGAACGATAAAAAGAGTTCAACGCCATTAGACGCTGATAACCATGGGATTGACGCAACACGCTATGGTTCGCTTCGTTTAATGCAGGGCTCGGATTCACTTGCGCACAATTAAAAACACATGACACCAAAGGAAAAAGCGAAAGAACTAATATATAAGTTTAGTGAACACATTGTGACCATTTATGAATTAGAAGGCTTGGTGGAACACGTTGATTCGTCAAAAGCAAAGGGACACGCATTGGTTGCCGTGGATGAGTTAATAAAAATCCATTATCTTTTAACGACTACACACGACACATCCCCTTCCATTAATTATTGGAAAGAAGTAAAAAAAGAAATACAAAAGCTATGACACCAAAAGAAAAAGCAGAGGAATTATATGACAAAATGTATGGAAAAACTCCAGTAAGGAATTTAATTATACAAATTGAAGAAGATAAACAATATGCTAAACAATGCGCATTGGTTGCCGTGGATGAGATTATTATTACTAGAACATCAGGTGTTGAATTTTTCTACTATTGGAATGAAGTTAAAAAAGAAATACAAAACCTATGACACCAAAAGAAAAAGCAGAGGAATTATTTACCCATTATCACAACCTTATTCAAAGCATCGGCGGCGAACTTGGGCAGGAAATCCTTGTTTCAATCCTTGCAAAGCAAAGCGCCTTGTTTACCGCACGGGAGGTATTGAAGGAAAAGTGGAACATTGAGGTAGAAGGCAGCGAAGATGAATATTATTATTGGGAAGAAGTTGAACACGAAATAGAAAGTATATGAAGCCTCAGGACAAAGCAAGGGAATTGCATTTACAAATATATGACCAATTGCCATACAGGCATAACGTCACGGGTGAATACGACGGATTTAAAAAGGCAAAGGAAATAGCTTTGTTTTTAACCGAACAAATCATAAGCAATAATCAAACGATTTGCGGACAACTTGGCTCAGACGTGGATGAAAACACGGCGTACTGGTGCGAAGTTGAATTGCATTTAAAAAACATAATAACGAAATGACGAACAACGAAAAGGCGGTTTACATCATTCACTTAATTGAGGAGATAACCAAAGAGATACAGGAACACCCAATGAAAAGAAAACAACTGCTTTTGCTTCGTTCTCACCTTGAAAAGGCGGTACGGTTAACGGGCACGGGCAGGTATAGGGAATTAAAACGCCCTGAGTCATTGCCATTGGTTAGCCATGAAAAAGCATTGCCGCAAATGGTTGATAAGCCAAAGAACATTGAACCGAGCGCAAGTATCGCAGATAACATTCCCGAACCAACAAGAAAAAGCAAACGCAAATAATGGTACAATTTCATTTAAGCCACTCCGATACAAAGTATTTTTATCCTGAGACCGCAGCGGATATAACGTTGGAACAATACGTTTACTTCCACAAGTTTATTTTACCTCAATATCCTGAGGTTGAACTTGATGCCCTTGTTGCACAAAAGCAAATGATCGCGGCGTATGATAAAATCAAACCGTATGCAAAGAAGTTAAACGTTGACTTGAAAACAACGCCGACGGACGTGGTGCAAGAATTGGAAATAATCCTTTTGACAAATGATGTCAAAGACAATGTGCGTCGTTTCCTTCCTGCATTGATTGACCAATTCAACGCAAGTCAAAAGGCATTGGACAAGTGTCTTGAAATTATGGACGAGGTTTGGGAGGCGCAGGTAAAATATCCTTACATGGCAAAGGTCGTAAATTATTTCACGGGCATTCCTTTAGATGCGTGTTATGGCAAGGTTGCGGAAAGCCTGGAGCTAAAATATTTAACCTTCATGTTCTCAAAGATTCTCAATGCGATAAGCGTACCCGAGGAACTTAAATACAAACAGATTTACGACTTCAACGGAACCTTGTATTATCTTCCTGATAAGCTAATGGCAAAATCCACGTTACTTGAGTTCGCTGAGGCTGCGCAATTTGACAAAGGGCGCAAGGCGATTGAAAACAATGACGCTCAGGGCTTGCTTCATGTTATTGCTGTGTTGCTCAGGAAGAAAGACGAGGCATATAGCGACGAGGTTTTTCAAAGAAATTGCATTGACTTTTTAAAATTGCCCTTACAAGTTGGCTTTGAAATTGGTTTTTTTTTGACGAAGTTAAGCGAGAGTTATCAAGTAGATTTGCAGACCTCTATGCTTCGCAAGGCGATGCAAAGTATGCCAGCGCTTCAAGACAATTGAATGACAAATACGGTTGGTACTTGACGATTAAAAAAATAGCTGAGTGTGGATTGTTTAACTTGGCAGGGCTCACACCCTTACAATCAAGCGAAAAGGCAAATTTATATGAAGTCTTTCAATACCTTGCGTCCAAAGCGGCTGAGGATAACTTGTATCATGAAATACAAAAGCAAAGTAAAAAATGAATATTAGGGAAATAAGCGACATTTTCAAAGATACCGCTGATAATATAACGGCGATAAAAAGCTACAATTTCGGTTGGGCTTCCGACCGTGTGCGGCAAGGCAACACGGAGGACTTTCAGGAGTTGAACGAGTTCCCCCGCGTGTTCTTTGCCGTGCCAACGATAACAGGCTCAGACCAAACACGGAAACAAGATACTTATCAAGTGACTTTGTTCTTTGACGATTTGCTTGGTTATGATAACGAAGGCGATGAAGACCCGACGTTACAAATTGACAAATGGGCAAATCTTCAACAGTATGCAAATTACTTTGTACAACGTTTGAACAAGATAAAACAAAGCATTTTACCAAATTATTTATTTATTCCCGAAGCGCCGTCGATTACCTTTGATTCATTTACGGGACTTCAAAGAATGATTACCGTACAACTTAGCTTTAACTTGGTTGTTCCAACCAACTGTGACCCTGGCATTATTACTTTGGTTCAGTGCATTGCAAACATTGTAACATCGAGTAACTTGACCGCATCGTTAACCACGGTGTTAAAATTTGCCGCAAGTTTGGAAGGCAAGGCAACGGTGACGGCTGACATTAACTTTGTTCAAAAGGTTGCATCAAGTTTAAACGCCAACGCCTTGTTAAGCGGTGATATTAACTTTATTCAAAAGGCGCAAGCCTCCTTGTTAACGTCGGCAAGTGTAAACGCATCGGCATTGATTAGCAAGTTGCCGCAAGCCTCCTTGTTAGCCACGGGGACAACAACGGCAGATTTGACGGTGAATGCTCCTTCGGCTGGTTTGTTACTTGATTTGTATCCAAATGCAGCAGCGGCTTATTCTTTGCGCAAGTTAAGAACGGCATATAGTGGGAGTGCGATAAGGGTGAGGGCAAGTACAAGTGGTGCAGAAGGTGATGTTTCTTTTGATGTCAATAGTACAATAAGCGCAAGCAGCACGGTTACAGTTACTGCCGTTGGAACAAGTGGGCTTAGCATTGGACAACAAGTTACATTTAGTACTTTTTGGAATGCAGGAGGAAGTAATCAAAATGTATTTGTCACAACGTGGTATGACCAAAGTGGGAATGCAAAGAATGCAACGCAGGCAACGCAGGCAAGTCAGCCGCAAATTGTAAACAGTGGTAATATATTGATTAAATATAATAAACCAAATTTAGAATTAATTTCAAAACATTTAAATATTGGAACACAAGTTATTTTAAATGATCAGGTATCCATTTTTGGAGTATTTAATAGCAGTGTAGGCGTAGATCCTTCAGGTTTTATAAATTATCAATCAATGCCTGTCGATGACCCAGAATTAAGAATTGGCAATCAAAATTTTATAAATGATTATTACAATGGAGGTTATGCTTTAAACAACGATGCTCAATTTATAACGGGAGGGTTATACTCATACACGAGACTAATTGGGTATGTGTCGAGAATATATAGAAATAATAACTTATTATTTACATCTTCTATAAGAAGTGGAGCTTTATCGTCTGGAGTGAATGAGTTTACAATTGGCAGATACAATAGAATTAACGCAAATAGAAATGGTAATATTTCAGAATTAATCGTATATGCAAACGACCAGAGTGCAAATATTGTTAATATTAACACAAACATAAACACACACTATGCAATCTATTAACGGCTACAAATATAACAATGAGGCTAATGCCTTGCACGCGCAGGACATTTGTCGAATAAACGAAGGTTTACCAAAGCCAGGTGGAACAACCTTGCAGGCAGTTGACGTACAGCACGCTGCCTTAAATGAACCTCCATTTTGGTATATTACCTTTTGCGACGAAAGTCAAATACTTGGCATTCCTGAAACCTTTGACGTTGTTCAACCAGATTTTAACCTTAACTAAAAAATAAATATCATGGCTTTTTCAAATTACATGGAAAATGAGATACTCGATTGGATTAACGGCGGAGCGTTCCCGACGCCGCCCACGGCGACATGGGTACAATTATTCAACGGAAGTCCAACGGACACGGGCACAGGTGGCACGGCTCTTTATACGCGTGCCTCGGTTGCTGCAGGCGGTTGGACAACAACCACGGGAAGCACGGCAACGATAAGCAACACGGCGGCGTTGACGATAACCACGAGTGCATCACCTTCGGCGGTGGCTGATTACGTTGGTGTATTCGATTCCTCAGCATCGGGAAACCTTTTGTTTCATGGATTATTAACAACCTCGAAAACCATTGCAGTTGGTGACGAAGTTAAATTCAATGCCTTAGCGCTCACCTTGCGCGTTGATTAAAAAAACACGGTAGCCCTTCGGGGTTACCTTTTTTCATTATGGAGAAAGAGTTACAAAAGTTAGCGGATGACATTGCGCAAATGGCTATTGACGCCGTGGCGAATGAATGGAAAGCGCAAGGGCACAACTTAACAGGGGCGGCCATTAAGAACATGGAGACGGTTATACGCTTCCAAACAAATGAATTAATCATTGAGGGCTTTGTTCCTGATTACATGGCGATAAATAATTCAGGGGTCACGGCGGCACGGATACCATATTACCCAGGCAGCGGACGAAAGGAAAGTGAATACATTAAAGGCTTAATGAAATATGCAAAACAAAGGTTTGGCGCATCGGATAAAGAAGCTAAGTCAATTGCCTTCGCCATTGCAAGTAAACACAAGAAAGAAGGAATGCCAACGATTAAAAGTCAAAAGCATTCAAAGACGGGAAAACGCACAGGCTTTATTGAACAGGCGTTGGAAACAAAGGAGGCTGAAATGGCTGACTTGATAAACAGGGCGATAACATACAGTATTCAAACCACGATTGAAACATTTTACAAATCAATACTTAACAGATGAGTTACACGATAAACCCCGATACCATATCAAGCAGCCTTTACCCCGTGGCTTTTCGCTCCATTGAACCGTCGGGAGTTATTCAGCAACAAATCAATGTTTACCTTGACGGAACGCTTGAAGGCTCATTCTTAGCAGCGCAAACGGGAACAAGTGGAACGTCGGCGGTGTTTGATACAAATGTTCAATCGTTCTTGATTACTCAGCTTGCACCAAAGACAAACGCCAAAACAAGTTTCTTTGGAAACCTTTACGGGTTCAGCCTTACAAATAATACCGACGTTATTTCATCTTTGTATTGCACGGCGTTTAATCAAACGGTTAATTCATCTGGTTTCGTCGTTACCTCCACGGCTTCGCAAAGCAGTACCACGGCATACGTGTTGCCTTCATTGTTTGTCGATGGGGAATATGACATGGGGGATTTTTATCAACCGTCTGCGAATCCTTTTTTATTCCTGACACAAAGGAATGATTTTATTAAATGCAATTCATCGGGTAACATATTTTTAAGTTACCTTGGGCGTGGCACAAATGCGGCTCAATTTGAATTTTATTTAAAGTCTGGTTCTTCAGCCGTTACCATTGTTGACAATTTAAACTCCACGGCAAATAATGAATTATATTCATTGTCCGTTGGCGTATCAAATATATTTGGGAACACTGCCATTTTTCATGCTGGCAATTTTCCAACCAATCCCGATCTTTACGATTATTACGATGTTTCCGTTGGTGTTTACTCAGGTACATACACGCGCCTAAGCGAAAGGCAACGCATTTACATTTATCCAAATTGCAACGATAACATTGAGCTTCATTGGTTCGGAAAATATGGCGGCGCGGAAAGTTACCAGTTCACAGGCTTAATGATTGATAAGCAAACGAGCAACGCGGATACGATTAACCTTGCGCAACGGTGGAACATTACCGCAAGTCCAAAAGCAAACACGTTTGATAAAAATGTTATTAAGGTTAATCAAAGGTCAAACAAAAGTAAGACGGTCACGGTGGCTGTAAGTCATGAGGATGCCTTGTATATTGCCACGATGTTTAATAGTCCTGAGGTGTATATTATTGAGAATGGCAAATATGTCAATATAACCATTGCCAACGGGGAGATAAACACGGATAACAACAGGGCGACGGATATTGGTGTTTCATTTGAAATTATTTACCAAAATACGCCAGTCGCTCAGCTATGATAAAATTATTTATAAATAATCAAGAAGTCGATTTAAACCAAAAGGATGTTAATGTAACTATTGATTATTCGATTGAAAACATTGAACTTGGAAATATATCGGGCGCTCATTCTAAAAGGAATGTAACACTTCCAGGCACAAAGACAAACATTGAAATCTTTGAAAACATTGAGACGCCCAACGTCATTGTAAACAATGCTTACAAGTTATTACCCGCACGGCTGGAGGCAAATGGCGTTCCAATTCTTACAGGAAAAGCGCGGTTGGATTCAGGGGAATTGAATGCGATGAACCACGGATTCAAGGCGAATAATTACAAGGTTGCTTTGATTGGAAACAATGCGGATTGGTTTGCCGACGTGGGTAATATTTTAGTCAGGTCATTGGGCTGGCAAGATATAACCGTTTCCACGGCGACGGTAAAAACCAATTACAATCCATTGACTTCGGAACATTGCTTCATCTTGATGAAATGGAAAGCGTGGGAAAATGAAACGTACATTGTTGACAATGAGTTGACGCCTGCCATTTTCATTTGGCAAATACTTGAAAAGGCGTTTCAAAATAAAGGATACCAATTAAACAGCATTTTCAAAACCGATCCTTTCAGCCGCTTGATTATTCCCATGGGGCTTAACTTGGATGCTGATTACATTGCCGACTTTGTAAACCTCAGGGCTTCCAATCCTTCGCCTTCGTCCTTCGTTTATTCGGCTGGGGATTATGGAACGGTTGACATTGCATTCACAAACGAAACAACGTCACCTAACTTTGACACTGGGGGCAATTACTCAGGTGGCGTTTATACCGTTCCCATTAATGCGTTATATGAATTGATAGCTGAGTTGAACGTTAACTTAACGGCTTCAATCGGTGATATAAATCAATTTGCAGAACTCATTCTTTTCTTTGAGGTTAACGGAAACAATGTTTCAACGTATGATTTGACCAATGAAACATCATTAAATGATTCCATTGCGCTTGAATTTCTGGGGGACTTGGTGGCAGGTGACTTGGTTAAAATGAGGCTGAGATATGAGAACGTAACCTTTAACCTTGTTATCGGTGGCTCATTCTCCGTGGTGGCACAAAAGGAAGGATTAGAGGAAGGGGAAACGGTAAATTTGGAATACATTATACCTAATAGTTGGTATGTAAAAGACATTATCGCGGACCTTACAACCATTTTTAATCTTGCATGGGAGACCGACGTATTAAGTAAGCAAGTTTACGCATATCCAAAGGACAATTATACGGTAAGGTACAGAGCCAATGCAAGCGGCGCGATTACCCTTACAACCTTTGACGGCTTTTTCAAGGATACAAATAAGTATGACTTGAATACCCGTGACATTGATGGAAGCGAATTAACCATTCTTGATAATTACAAATCAAGTCAGGTACTGGCATACGCCACGGATGACGATACGACAAACAAAGAGGAAGCAAGGCGCGGGGTTAACATTTACTCAGGAGGTTACAATTTCCCTGAGGACAGATTTCCAAATGGCATTGAATTTTTATACACAAAGTTCTTTGCCAAAGCCATTCATATAAACGACGTGGCAATTACCACGGGTGGAACATACGGGGCTCAGATGCCTCTTGTTTTCGGCGACGATTACAATACCGTTCCCGATGCCGAACCTAATTATAACTTAGCACCTCGTTTGCTTTATTACGCAGGCAGGCGAAGCGGATTAGACGGATACGTTCGTTTGTACGACGAAGCAAGCTCAGCGGCTTCGGCATTTGATTTTCCTGCGGCTTTCATGGTAAATTACAATGATCCGAGCGGGGGAGATTTTAACCTTAGCTTTTCGGATGAAGTCACGAATTATACAAATGTGATGCAAGGAGTTTTTAAAACGTTTCATTTACAAACATACAAAAGGATTGAACTTGGAAAGCAATATACGACCTTTGTCAAATGGGAAAACAAGGACATAACGCAACTGTCATTCAGACGAAAGGGAATGATTGGAAGTTCCAATTTCATCATTCAAGAACTTGAATACAATCCCAAAAGCAATAGCCCAGCAAGAACGGTTATCTTATACGATGAAAAGCCAAATGTAAATGACTTAAGCAAAGTAAGTAATACGATAACACTGGCAGGCGCACCGCCGCAAGGTGGCACGGTGACAGGATCTGGCAGCGGATTAGTTGGAGCAAATGGGGCAACGGTAAACATTCAGTTATCTTACACGCCGTTCCTTTCATCGAATACCAATGTACTTGTATTGGCGGTCAACTCAGGCGTGACAAATGTTTCAAACACGAATGCAAATGTACTTGTATTCCAGAACGGACAAAAGTTGCTTCCAACGGTTCAATATGTAATAAGCGGCTCAACCGTGACTATAGATACAAATACCCATTACGATGGGGCAAATTATGAAGTAATTGTTAACGGCGTAACAAAAGGATAATGGCACAGGTAATAGGTTTTCAGATACAAATAGACGGGTTAGGCAAAACGGTTGAAACGGCAACGGAATTGAAAAGAGCCATTGCCGACGTTAACGCGGAACTTAAGAAAACAACCGACGTTCAAGAAATCAAGAAACTTGAAACAAAGTTGGTTGATTTGAAGGCGGCGCAAATGGAGGTTAACAAAGTTGTTAAGGAGCAAATCAAAAGCCGCAACGAAGAAATAACTGCAACCGACAAAGTTAACGGGGCTTATCGCAAGTTAAGCAAGGAGTTGAATGACCAGCGCAACCGATACAAGGATTTGGCGGCAGCGGAACAGGAATCAAGTCAGGAGGCAAAAGATTTATTGGTTTCAATAAACAACCTCGATAAAAAGCTAAAGGGCATTGATGCCACGGTTGGACAATTTCAAAGGAACGTCGGGGGATATACTGAGGCATTAGGGCAATTTTTCCCGAAGCTTGGGGGAACATTGGGACAAGTGACGGGTACAATAGGCGGTTTGTCTCAGGGAATAAATGGGTTAACTCAAACGACGGGAGCGTTTAATAAATCGCTTGGCGCTATTGGAATAGCATTAACCCTATTTAGTGGTATATCTGAAATATTTCAAAGTATAAATGAATCAGTCGCCGAAACAAAAGAACTTTCTAATCAGGTGGCAGCGTTTACGGGCGCGACGGGAAATGTTTTAACAGACTTTGTAAGCAAGTCAAAAGCAATATCGACCACATATAAAAAAGATGTAAACGACATAACCGTTGCAGCTAATACCGCAAGTAAAGCATTGGGCATTGGTTTCAATGAGGCATTGGACGCGATTGAGGCAGGGTTCAGAAAGGGCGCAGATAGTAATGGTGAGTTCTTAGATAACTTAAAAGAATATCCCGCTCAATTTGCGGCGGCTGGATTAAGTATTAAAGATTATTTAGCCATTTCAATCGAGGCAGCGAACCAAGGTATTTATTCAGATAAGGGCTTGGATGTTGTTAAGGAATTTGGATTAAGAATTAGGGAGCAAACAAAGACTTCAAAAGATGCTTTAGTGGGAGCGTTTGGCGAAGAATTTACGGGAGAATTATTTGAGAATTTAAACAACGGCTCAATTACAACCGCCGAAGCCTTATCGTTGGTTAGCGGTAAAATGGGTGATACCGAGGTTGCGGGCGACAAATTACAAACGGTTATCGCAGACGTTTTCGGTGCAGCTGGTGAAGATGCTGGGTTGGCTTATATTCTTTCGTTGGAAAAGATTTTAAAAAATACCGACGATGTAACAAAGTCAACAAATCAATATCAAACACAACAGGAGATTCTTTATCAAACAAACTTAGATTTAGAGGCAAGTCAATCGGAATTAAATGAATCATTCACAAAGTTTGGTGGGGAATTTACAATTATATCCTCTAAAGCAAAGATATTTTTTAACAATCTATTAGGTGGTTTACTTGATTTTGCCAATGAGTTTCCTGCAACCTTAAAAGCCATGGGGGCAGGGTTAACAACCTTTTTTACAACAGGAAGTATCAGCGGTGCATTAAAAGCAAATCGAGATGTATTTAGAGCCGAAAAACAAAAGATAGATAAGGAGGATAAGTTAGCTATTGAGAAAGCGGAAAAGGAAAGAATAGCACTTGAAAAGCAAAACGCCGAAGAACAAAAGAAAAGGTTAAAAACCCAAAATAAAGAGTTAAGCACCACAGCAAATAAAGGAGGAAGGGACGCGGCAAAAGAATACGCGGAGGGTTCCCTTGCAGCCCTTGAGGATGAACGAAGTAAACTGCAAAGCGCGTTTTCAAACGCCGTGGTTGGCTCAGGAACACAGAAGGAACTTGCGGTAAAGTTGAACGCAATTAATAATCAAATCAAATCAGCGGTTGAACAACAGAACCAAATATTAGCCGATGCCACGCGTGGTAATTTGCTTAACAACTTGAAAAACGCTGAGCAACTTGCAACGCTTCCGTTAACAACAAAGCCGCCTGAGTTATTAAAAAAGGAGGTTGAAGATATTCAAAAGGTATTTAAAGAGGTTACAAAAAACGCGGACGACTTTAGGGAACAACAAAAGAAAAAGGAAGAGGAAGATTTAGAGGAACGCGCCAAAAGAATTGAAACTTATTTGCAAACCGCTTCTTTAGTAACCGACTTTTTCTCCACGGTTCAGCAAGCGCGTTTTAAAAAGGATGCTGACCAATTAAATGAGCAGATTGAATTGACAGAAGAAAATATTTCAACGCTTGAAGCCAAAGCGGAAAAGGCAAGTGGTATAAAAAAGAGGCGATTAGAAAAAGAGATTGTTCAAGAAAAGGCGTTGTTAGAATCAAGAAACAAAGAAGCCGAAGCATTACAATTAAAGGCGGCGAAGGCTGAAAAGAAAATTGCTATTCTTCAATCAATCATTCAGGGCGCTTTAGCGGTAAACAGGGCTTTAGCCGTTCCGCCTGGCCCTCCATTTACCATTGGTTCAGCCATTTCCGCAGGTGTTTTCGCAGGCATTCAAACGGCGACGATTATCGCCCAGCCCCTTGCCGAGGGTGGCGTGGTCACAGGGCAACGGGTAAATCAAAAGCAAAACATACCAACGCGTTCAAACGGTGACAATGTACTTGCATACGTTAAACGCGGTGAGGTTGTATTGAACCAACGCCAACAAAGTTTACTTGGCGGTTCTCCCACGTTCAGGCGGCTTGGTATCAAAGGTTTCGCCGAGGGTGGCATGGTTCCACCGATTAATCCACCGATACAAGGCATGGGTTTACAGGGGAACATGAATGAATTTTTGCAAGTCATGGAGGCAAAAACGGACGCGATAAACAACAGGATTGACAGGTTGCAGGCATACGTTGTGAGCGAGGATATTGCGCGAGATCTTGCTGAGGGAAACAAGTTGAAAATAAACGCCACTTTATAAATGTGTAATTGTATGAAAACGGATAGCATCTGGGGGGAACTTGGTTCACGAATCCCTGAGGAATACAAGGCGCAAGTTACCGCCACGGTAAACAGGACATACAGGGTTTTGAGTATTGACCCGAATGATATGGATTATTTATTCAATGTTTATAACAATTTTGTTAATCATTATGAGCCTGAGCGTCGAAATTGTCCCGCGTGTCGAACAAAAGTAGTTGGTAAAATGAGGCAAATAGTACAATATTGGAACGAAAATGGATGAATTTGAAATGATTAATGGTGATTTGTTACAGGATTTTACGCATGAAATCTTGAATAAATACAGTGCATTTTGCCAAAAGGAAGGAATAACTCCCAGTTTCTTTCATCTTATTTCCTTCCTGGTTAAAACCGACGTGGTAAAGGAAAAGACGGTTGCAAAATATATGGTCATGCAGCTTTATCCAAATAGCCTTTATTCAAATGATTCAAAGATGGACGCCATGATGGAAATAAGCATACGCACGGGTATTTCAAAGAAGCACGTTTACAATATGGTTCAGCACCCTGAAAGGTTTGGTTATCAAATCAAGCAAAAAAGAAAAGATAAAAACGAGACCGAGTAATTTTGTAAATAAATTATTTTTCTTTTATGACATACGCCGATTATCCAGATGCTGCAAAGAACAACGCACGACGCGCACTTGACCATAAGGAAAAGAACGGGTCTGATTGCGGAACGCTTGTCGGCTGGCAACGGGCAAATCAAATCGCCAACGGTGAAGGATTAAGCGAAGAAACGGTTCAGCGTACTTATTCCTTTTTAAGCCGCGCGGAAACGTATGACCAGGGTAAATACTTTGATGAAGATGGGTCGGAAATTTGCGGCTCAGTAATGTATGACGCATGGGGTGGTAGCGCGATGAGGGTTTGGGCTGAGGCGAAATACAAAGCAATCCAAAAGGACAAAGCAAAGAATATGGCAAAAGTAAGCATAGATATTTTAGGTGAAATTTCGGAATCGGTTAATTCTTACAACTCGGTAAGGGCAAAGATTAACCAGGCGAACGGGCAACCAATTAATTTAACAATATCCTCAGGCGGTGGCAGTGTCACCGAAGGAATGGGTATTGCTGATTTAGTTGCAAATTACCCCGAAGAAACCACGGCAACAGGAATCGGCTTGGTAGCAAGCATTGCAACGGTTGTACTGTTGGCGGCTGATAATGTTAAGATGACTGAAAACGCCTTCATGATGATTCACCGACCTTGGAGTTATACGATGGGTAACGCCGACGAACTTGAGGCAACGGCTGAATTATTGGACAAAATGGAGGCAAAGTTACTTGACATTTACACGGCTTCGGTTCTTAAACGCAGGGGATACCAAAACAACCTAAAAGAAATTATTACAAATATGATGGCAGCCGAGACTTGGCTGACCGCTCAGGAAGCATTGGAATTTGGCTTCATTGATGAAATTGTGAAAGTTGGCGAAAAAAACATTGATATGTTACCGTTGCAAAATAGCCTAAACAAGTTCTTGAATGTACCAGCCGCATTATTAACAAATACAAAAAAAGACGATGACATGGGTAATTCCATTTTAGAAAAAATCAAATCTTTGCTTAACAATATGGACGAAAAAGAAGAAGTCACAAATATTGTTGAGGAAGAAAAAGTAATTGAAGAAATGCCGAAAAACGATGAGGTGGAAGTTGCTATTTCCATGCTCAAAGAAAAAGGCTACTTTGTAATGTCACCTGAGGAAATGGATGCCATTCACACAAAGCAAAAAGAGGAAATGGAATCGATGTACAAAAAGACCGATGAACAAAAGAACTCTATCAATGAAATTGAGGCGGTCCTTGAAACATTGGGAAATGAATTGGTTGCACTCAGGGCGCAAGTAAAAAAAGGAGTTGGACTTCCTTCGGGCGGCTCAGCACATGAAAAAACTCAGGAAACAAAAGCGAAATCGAGTTACTTTGATTCTTTCGCTTCATTAGTTCAAAACAAAATCTCACAAAGATAATGGCAACAGCAAACGTTAATGGTTTTCTCGATTCAAATACATACGTCGGGCAAAACAGTTTAAACCGCACCAACCCGTATGCCAACGCGCAAGGGATAAACGCGGAGCAATTATACGGCATCGATACCTTTGAGGATCGCATTCCCGTTTCCTTCACTTATGGCACTTCCACGGCTGGCAATCGCTTAAGCGTTGCACCGTTGACGGGTGTAACAAGTGCAAGTGATTTTTACAAGGTTACCGTCGTAGACGAATCAGGTAACGAGGCATACGCCAACTGGCAGTCCTCAGCACCGACGGCAATCTTACAGATAGCAACCACGGCGTTGAATAAAGGCAACGATTGGAAGGTGTTATTTGCAACGGCAGCGGCTGGAGCAAAGACCGAGTTTTCATTTGTGATTGAAGATTCATTGGTTTTAACCAATACGTCTGCAACCATTTCTTACCCAAATCTTTAAAATTAAAACAAAATGGCATTAGTTGAAATAAGCCAATTAGATGTGTCCTTCAGAGGCACGGAGGCAAATAACATTTTTTTAGAACCAGTCTTTTTTGACGATGACCTTCGCGGACAATTCCGTGTACTTGGAAACGTTGCAAATAAAAAGAAAATGGTTTTCGTACAACAGTTGGAAAACATTGTACGTAAATACTCAGGCTGCGGATTTAATCCCGTTGGCTCGGTTGATATTTATCAGCGCACAATCGACGTTGAAAAAATGAAGGTTGATTTGGAAATGTGTTGGGACGAGTTCGAGGATACCGTTTTTGAAGAGTTGTTGAAAACAGGTACAAGGCTTCCAGATGTTTCGGGAACATTGATTGAAAATATTCTTTTGACCCGTACACAACAGGCGATAAGAAATGACATTACCCGTCTTTCTTACTTCGGCGACCAGTCTTCAAACAATCCTAACTTTGATTCATTAGACGGTTTTTGGACTGTTTATTATCCTCAGTTGGTTGCAAGTGACTTAGTTCCACGTTGTAACACGGGATCAGGCGCAGACCTTGGCGCGGGTGACGGCTTCGCAATCCTTCGCGCGGTGTATGACCAGGCTCCTTTGCAGTTGAAAGGTTTACCTGCGAACCAAAAGGTGTTTAATGTAACGCAAAGCGTTTATTCTCAGCTTCGTGAGGACATTGAAAACGGCGGTGGTGGTGACTACGGTTTACTTCAGTTAATTAACGGTGTTGAACAATTTACTTTCCGTGGAGTAACCGTTGTACCTCAATTCCGTTGGGACGATATCGCCACAGGACTTGGAACAGCTAAGCCGCATTATGTGGAATATACTACGCCTCAAAACAAGGTACTTGCAACCGACGTATTAAGCCCTGAAACGGCTTTGGAACTTTGGTATGACCAGAAGGACGAAAAGGTGTATATTAAGGCACGTTTCAAAATGGGCGTGAATTATATTCACCCATCATTAATCAGCTTAGGCTACTAATCAAAAACGAATGAGCGCAATAACAGGCGGTTGGCTTAATCAATGTACAGATGGCACTTGCGCTGGTGGTATTGGCAAATTTTACATTGCCAATGCCAATCAAGTGACAAGCATAACCAACAACGCATCGGGAGCAACCACGGCAATAACAATGGCTTCCACGGCTGCCGTTTTTTACGAGGTCGAATTCAGGGACAATTCAGGAGCATTCACGGAAACGGTGACGCAGGATCCAGATACTTTGTCGGTAGCCATTGAGCAAAGTTTAACGGGAGTTATAAATTGCCGCGATCAGGAATTAAGAAACCTTATTCAAGATATGGCAGGTCAGGCGTGCGGCTTGGTTTGCGTACACGTGGAAAACACGGGTAACTATTGGATTTGGGGCGTTGAAACTATTGGGGCAAAGAAAAGGGTGGCAAGGTTAACAAGTGCCGAAGGTTTATCGGGTGCATTGTTTACCGATTCAAATCAAGAAACGCTTACCATTACTTGCAGAACCACGAACAAAGCAAGGTACATTGTTAACGGCGAAACAGTGATGAACGCCTTAGATTAAATAAAGTATGATAGTAAGGGATAAAAGTAAGCAAATGCTTTACGTGGGTGCAGACCTTTCGGGCAAAGCTGGAATCATTCGAAAAACTATCGGCGAACTTTCACAAAACGAATTGAGGGCTTGGTACAAATCAAGCCCTCAGGACGTTGGGCAACATGTCATTTATACCCCTGAGAAAAAAAGCTATGAGCCAACAATTAAAGAAAATACAGGCAGTCCCGAACAGGAACAACAGGGTAAGTAAAAGGAATCAAAGCCCTTTACTTGCTTCCGTTACTTTAGACACCTCCAATACAATGCTTGTAAAGGAGGATATTTTTAATGAGCCGTCACGGGAGAGGCTTGATTTCACGGGGGCAAAGTGGGTAAGGTTCTTTACACAAAAGGATGACTTTTTAAAAAGCCTTATAGCCATTGTTAATAATTCGCCGACGTTAAGAAGGATAATAGAAGATAAAACAAACATGGTCGTCGGTGACGGCTTTATTCCCATGAAGGGTAAGGCAAATACATTGCTTACAACCACGATGAAGGGTGAGGTTATCACCGACGATTCTTTAAATGAAATTGAGGATGTTATTTCACAGGTTAATTTACATGGTCAAAATCTGCAGGAGGTTTTGGCTCAGCTTGCGTTTGACTATGATGCTTTTGGGAATAGCTTTTGCGAAATTGTTAAGGGCAAAGTAGGTTCAGAACCCTTTACTTATATTTATCATGTACCCGTGTATAATATTGGTATTAGAAAAGCGGAAGCGGATCAGATTATAAAATCTGTTGGCATTTATGATAATTGGGAGGAGGTGCCACTCACCACCGACGGCGTATTTTACGAAAGCGAAGGATTTAGAGAGGTACCAATGTACCCAGATTTTAAGAAATTTGAGGACGGAACACAAAGAAGCGTTATCCATGTTAAGCAATACGCGGCAGGCTATTTTTACTTCGGTTTACCTGAATGGATTGGCGCTAAAATGTGGGCTGAAATGGAATATAGGATTCAAAGGTTTAATACAAGCAAGTTTGAAAACGGCTTCATGCCTTCGGGCATCATGCAATTCTTCGGCTCAATTACGCCAGCTGAGGCAAAGAAACTTGTTGAAGGAATAGAAAGCAAGTTTACAGGCATGGCAAATAACCATAAGTTATTTGTACAGGTATTGAGGGACGAAAAATTAAAAGCTAATTGGATTCCGACCTCAAAGGAAAACGAGGGCGAATTTTTAAACTTGCAAAACTTGGCAGCCTCGGCGATCGTTGTGGCGAACAGATGGAGCAAGTCACTTGCAGGCTTCGCAACCGCGGGGCAACTTGGAAGTAATCAACAGATACGTCAGGAAATGGAATACTTGCAAAGTACGGTTATTAAACCACGCCAAAACTTGATGTTATCTAAAATTATAAATCCTTATTTAGCCGAAATTGGGCTTTATAACCCAGCCTTAAAAGACGTTCAATTCTCAATATCAAACACTTTACCCGTTTCTTTTATGGGTGAAATCAAGGTTGAAGATAATTTGACGCAAGATGAAAAAAGGGAAATATTAGGTTATTCACCAATCGAAACAAATGAGCCAATTAATACAACCGTCTGAGGTTATCAGCGGCGGTGTTGCAAGACCAACGCCTGCGGACATACGCCTTGATAAGTCATTGATAAGCCCTCACATTCAAGACGCGGAATACCGTTGGATTATTCCCGCCGTTGGCTTAACGTTTTACGATGCCCTTGTTGCGGACAAAGGAAGCTCCACGGCGTTTACATCGACTTCTTATCAAGCGTTATGGAATGACCAGTTAAAATCATTTTGCGCCAACGCCGTTCTTTACGAGGCAGCGCCTTATATGGTGATGCAGCTTGGAACAAATGGACTTTATACCCTCGATAACGAATACGGGCAAAACGTGGGCGTTGAAGGCTTAAAATTTTATCAAGATACTTTGCTTCAAAGGTTGGAGGTAAAAAAGAAAAGGATTAAGGATTATTTATGCACTTGCGCAACCAATTTACTTGGATTCATTCCCAGCGCCGTTGGTTGTCCTGAGGCAACTTGCGACGAGGATGAAGAAATATTTGATATTTATAACACGATGGGAATAGTATTATGAGTGAAATAAAACCAAAGAAAGAAAGACGTTTTTTAAAAACATTGGGGCGCGTGGGTGAAATATTGGTGGAACAAGTATTGCTTAAACTGGGGAGTAGTATAATCAAGAAGATTGGAGGCAAAAAACCATTGCCTTCAATTCTTTTTTTATTCCTTTCGTTTACCCTTTTAGCCCAATTCCCAAACACAGGAAACAAACAACGCCTTGGTTTCCAGACGACTGGCGACGGGCTTGTTTGGCGTGGTGCATTGTCAGACACGGCTTCCATTCAACCGATAAACAATCAAAACGCATGGGTGATTCTTGATACCGTTAATTTAAAATTTTATTCATTTGATTTTACTTCAAACGTTTGGAACTTGGTTGGCGGTGGCGCGGCTGCTTTCACTCAGCCCGTGGATTCCTTGTTTTTCAACGTCAATGTTCCCACCAATAACGTGGACACGGCAAAGATGCGTTGGGATTCTGATTTAGGTACGGTGGTACTTGGATTAAATGACAATGTACCCAACGAACTTGGATTCAAAAACTTTTGGCTTGTTAAGAATCAAACAGGCTCAACAATTACAAAAGGAAGCCTTGTTTACGCCAATGGCACGGTGGGCGCAAGTGGGAGAATAACGGTTGCTAAATTTATCGCCAACGGCTCAATAGATGCAAAATATTTACTTGGAATAACGGCACATGATTTAAGCAACGGTGAAGATGGCTACGTTATTTCATTTGGCAAAATAAGGCAGGTTAATACTGATACCTTTGCGGCTGGTGCAATCCTTTACCCTTCGCCAACGGTGGCAGGTGTTTGGACAGACATTGAACCTATTGCGCCAAACATTGATATGCCAATCGGCTTTTGTATCAATAGCCATGTAAACAATGGAACAATAGCCATACGCGTGGCATCTGGTTATAAATTGTCAGAGCTTCATGACGTTTCAATAACGTCTCCTGTTGAAAATTCATCTTTGTATTATAAAGGTGGATTATGGAGAGACACAACGGCGGCGTTGCTGACAAGTGACACGGCTTCAATGCTGACAAATTACTTGCGCACGGGCACGGCGGCTTCAACGTATTTGCCATTGACAGGGGGAACATTGACAGGAGGGTTGACAGGGACAACAGCATTGTTTTCAGGCAACGTTGCAATAGGTTTTCCTTTTGCCTACAAGCCATTGGAAGTAATTTCTAATGCAAATGATTTTGTTTCAGTTGGCGTAAGAGAATTAGGACAATTTCAATATTCAGGCATCCATTTTGGATACAGACAACCTAATACCGATTATCGTTCAAGTGCTATTGTATTTCAAAGAAACGAAATATCTCCTTATTTTGATGCTACTGGAAAAATACATTTGTTAAATGTATCATACGCAAATGGAGGAAGAAGCGCAGATTTAAGAGACGCAAAATTAACTGTAAGTAATATTGGTGGTTATGTTGGCATAAATGATACAAGTCCTGAATACCAATTAGATGTCAATGGAACATTTAACGCAAGTGGAAATAGTTTAATAGGTGGTACACTTGGTGTTAGTGGAGCAACAAATATATCAAATACACTAAGCGCAACAACAGGAACGTTTACGGGATTAAATGTAAACAATACAACTACGCAAGGTATATTTACTTTACAAGGAGCAGATAATAATACTGCAACACGGATTGATTTTAAAACAGGAAATGAAATAAGAAGGCAAATAATAGTTCCAACTGCCGAAAGTAATATGCAATTTAGAACTTCAACTATTGGAGGTACCGAAGGAGGTTATAGTTTTTATACTCGCAGAAATCTAAATGCTGAAAATTTAGCATTTAATATAGACCTTGATGGTAATTCAAATTTTTACGGCACACTTGGAGTAACAGGCGCAACGACGTTAAGTTCGTCTTTAAATGTTAAAGAAGGAATAAGAATAGATAATTTAACCACAGATAACGGTTCAAATAATATTATAGAATCTCAATATTTATATTTAGGTACATCTGTTGGAGGCGGCGTATTTCAATACAATGCAAATAATGGTATTGATTTATGGAATTACAATACTTCTTGGAACAGGAATTTTACCTTTACTAAGGAAGGTAATTTTGGTATAAACAGCACTTCACCTAATGCAAAATTAGAAGTCAATGGCTCAGCCGTGTTCAATGAAACCTCAGCCGACGCTGACTTTCGCGTGGAAAGCGACGGCAACGCTAACATGGTTTTCGTTGATGCCTCGACGGACAGGGTGGGCATTGGTTACGCATCACCGATGAAGACACTTGACGTTAATGGCGAAGTAAGAATAAACACGGTAACGGCAACGCCGACAAGTTTACTTGGAAAAGACGGGAGTAACGTGGTGGGTGAGGTTACAACGGTTGCGCAAACGGGGTTAATGACACGGGGTGAAACAACTGCAACCACGGGAACACCCTCAGCAACCTTTACCGTGACGCATGGACTTGGAGCAACGCCAACAAGTATATTGGTAACTTCGGCTGGTTTAGCTGGAGCAGAAAAAATAATATTTGAAGTTTATACAAAAAATAGTACAACCTTTTCCGTGCAAGCATGGAATTACGATGGTACAGAAGCTTCAAGTAAAAGCGTTAAAATATTTTGGCTTGCAATTAAATAAACACACATGAAAAAAATATTATTTTTTATCCTTTTCCCGTTGTATTCCTTTGCTCAGGATACAATTATTATTAAAAAGGTATTCGTTGACCCTGACACGATTTGGCAGGTGAAGCAAATCATTGACGCGGATAATTCAAGTTTAAAAATATTCAATGATTCAAATTTAATTGTCCCATTCCTTACAAATGACTTGGTTGACGATTCCCGTAAAATGGCAGATGCCTTGAATTTACTTGAGGGACAAAACAAGTTTATCGCAAGCGCAAACAAGTTAGATAAGTCATTGAGTAACGGAAAAATACAAGGCTCATTTGATTATTTGCAAGAGCAATTTAAAAGGTTTTGGCTTGGTAATTACTCAGCCATTGCCAACGGTGTAAAGGTTGTGGCAGGGGCTGAAATATTTGTAAATCAAACAGGAAACCTGAGGATTAAAATTGGTGAATCTTTAAATAGACCTTTGGTTATTATTTCTGACACGTATGGTTATATTTTAAATTATCCAAATCAAGGCGACAGAATGGTTATTTATTTAACGAAGGCAAATGTTTTCAAAGATTTTGATAATAAATTAATCCTGAGAAAAACAAAGTAATGAAAACAACATTAATAAACTTTTTGCATCTTGGGTGGGAAAAAATTACATACGCCATTTGTTGCGGCTGGATTGCATCGTTTTTCATTCCGATTAAAGGCTTCCTAATTTTTACAATTTTCGTTGTTTTCGCTGACATGGCGACGGGAATCCTGGCGGCAAAGAAAGAGCAACAAAAGATAAACAGCAAAGGACTTTACCGTACAATGGAAAAGATAGTCGTTTATTTTTGTGGCATCCTGATATTCGAGGGTGCAAGGAATACCTTTTCTCTTCCGAACATAACATACATGGCAGCGTTCTTGATAGCAACGGTGGAGCTTTATTCTATTTCGGAAAATATTAAACGCATAACAGGTGTAAACCTTGGCGTTTTAATCACACGTTTTTTTAATCGTTAAAATAAATAATATGCAGACTAATTTAAAAGAGGCATTGAAAAATGCAGATGGGATAAAGTCACCAATGGGTGACGTGGCTTGTTACTCAATGAACTTTGCGGAGCTGGCAAGTGAAATAAACGTTCATCTTGAAGGAAACAAAGTTAAATTCACCTGGCGCGAATATATCCAACTTGCTCAAATAATTTGGGATAAGATTAAGGAGACATCAAGGGAGTGCGCTGGGAAGGAAATTTCTGTAAATTTACCTCCTAAGTTTTCTTTGGTTTCTGCAGCTTTTTCACTCATTGGATTTCGTTTGTAAGAAATAGGCGCAGCAGGATTCGCTACCTTATGCGTTTTACAGGGCGGTGCATTGATTTGCACCGCCCTTAAAAATATAAAAATATGAAAGCATCTAAATTTTGTGTTTTCCTCGACGCGGGTCACGGAGGCATTGACGCAAAGAAAAAATTACCTTACAATTATACCACGTATCCTTCAAAGTGCGCTCAGCATAACAACGCAAAGTTCCACGGTTACGGATGGTTCTTTGAAGGCGTGTTTAACCGTGACGTTGCGGCAAAGATTGAGCAGTATTTGATTGACTGGGGTTTTTCCGTGGTTCGCGTGTACGATCCTGTCTTAGATATTTCCTTGACAAAGCGCGTGGCGAAGGCAAATATTAACGCTCAAAATTACGAAGCTTCGTTATACCTCAGCATCCACGGCAACGCGGCAACGTTGCCCAATGCAAGGGGCTTCGAGGTGTTCACCAGCAAGGGCAAAACGCGTTCGGATATTTACGCGGAGTTTCTTTTTAAAGAGGTTCAGGAGGCTTTTCCAAAATGGGTTTATCGCATGGATACCACGGATGGCGATAAGGACAAGGAGGAAAGTTTCTTTGTCATTACCCAAACCAATATGCCAGCGGTCTTAAGCGAAAACGGCTTCTTTACAAATTACCATGATGCCTTAATGATGTTTGACCCTGTGTTTCAAAATACGTTGGCTTTGTCTCATGCAAGGGCGGTCGTGGATTATGCAAAGACGCAAGGGGTAATCTTTTAAATAAAAAAAGGGCTGGTTCAAATGCCAGCCCCGATATACACATCAACAATTCAACAAATTAGTAATCAATCAATTATAAGTTTTATAAGCTTTGCGGCTGATTCTTTTAAAGTATCGGTTTCCTTTGAGTGATAAAGTTGGTAACAAATGCTAACCATTCTTTCTTTATTCATTGATTGATAGGTGGGCATGGTCTCAGGAATCAAAGGATTCAAGTAAAAATTTATTACCGATTGTTTGCTATTTACCGTGTCGGCAAAGCGGATAGGCTTCGGGCGCGCGTTAAAACATCTTTGCGCTTCCTTCCATTGTTCTTTGGTTAATCCGTCTGTTATTTCGTTATTTTTCATTTTACTTTGTTTTGTTTAGTTCCTCAATCAAGGCGTCTGCCGTATCGACCGCACTTTCAACAATGCGTTCAATTTTAATATCAAGTCCATCTTTGTTGCTTATTATTCCTTGTAATGCTATTACTGCAAAGTACTCACGTTTGGTTAAGCCTGTATAATTTATAGTATCCATTTTTCTCACAGTATAAGCTAAATCGTTTGCTCTTGTTATTTTATTTTCCATGCTTGATATAATTTTTTGCCATAAGCGCAAGAAAGAAAGCATCGATTTCATCTTGACTTATTTTGGCTGTTTTAAAATCTGGTTCAAATTTCAATCGCTCACTTGCGACCACGCGCATAAACACGTCTTTATTAAACTTTTTACCCTTTGCCTCAGGGCTAATATTATACGCCTCAATGTCATGTTCCTTTATCCATTCATAAGCAATCCTGGAAGCGGCTTGATTCATGCCAACGTTGCGAGACATTCGGGAAAGGATCGCTCGGTTGATTGAATTATTAAAGGTCACATTCTGGAGGCTTGAATCTTCCACTAAAACAATGGGGCTTTCGTATGCTACCCACGTTATAACGTCTCCGATAAAATCGACAAACCTTTTATACCTTTTAAAAATCATGGTGCGGTCTGCGATAATGCAAACCGCCATTCCTTTTATTCTTAACGCTGGGTCAACTCCGATAAGTGTCCTCAAAGTGTTATTGTTTTAAATGAAGATACAAAGTTTTTTGCCGTTGTTCCCGTGGTTTCATTGTTTTCTTTTGCCTCAGGTTTTACGCGTGGTTTCCTTTTGCGCTTTGGCTTTGGCTCAGGTACATTGATACCGTATGCTTCAACGCCCTTGTCAACAAAGTTGATTTCCAGCAGGTAACCGAAAACAACGATGGTTCCCACGAATAAAAACATGGTTATAAATTCGCCTCCTTCGTACTTTTCCTGCAAGCCGAAGAAGATTTCAACCAAAGCCACAAGGGTTGCGCCCAGGGCAATCTTCGGTGGGTATGTACTTCGCCCTTTGGTTGGATTCAAGAAATCCATGAAAACAACGGCAAAGCGTCCGAGTTGCAAGATACTGGCGGCAATGATCGCAAGCCAAAAGTCAATAGGGAGAAAAATGGCGGTTAGGTAGGCATTGATGCCATACGTTAAAACGATTGTTAAAAGCATGATGGTGGGAATGTTATCCGAAATATTTTCGAATGTCCATTTAAATTGTGTGTTTGTGAAATTCTTTTCCATTTGATTTTGTTTTTGTTGTGTGTAAAAAAAGGGCAGCTGGGGGAGCTGCCCTGTGAGGTGATTATAATTCTGTTGCTAAAACAAATGTAACCATTCTTCTTAATTGCTTTTTTGTTACCGATGTATCTTCGGTTGCTATTGTTACAGGCCAGTTATTTTGCATAGAGCAAATAATAACTTCAAAATTCATCCATGATTGACCTTGTAATTTAGACTTAATTTTTTCTGCCTGAGTTTTGCAACCAATGTTTCCTAAGCTAATTGATGTCATTTTGTTTTGTTTTTGTTGTGTGAAATATCGTTTCGTTCTTTCGATATGTAAATATACAAAGTAATATTTAAACAAAAAAATATTTACAAAAATAAATGCAAAATAATTTAAAATTCATCTCTTTTCCCCTTCAATGGGTAATGGTTCTTTTTCAACTCCCAGAACTCAGCCATTAACGAAGCACGGAATTTATAATCGCGATCCGTATGATACCCGCTTTTGTAAACGCACTTACAAATGCTTTCGTATAACCTGATCCCTTTCATCTTGTAATTTGCCTTCTTGCAATCCGCGTATCTTCCTGAGTTCAAAACACCCGCCCAAAGCTTCATGCCTTCTTCCGTGGTGCTTGCGCTCATGAACTTGGCGCGAATGTACTTGTCACGTCCACGGATCACTTCCCGTGTTTTGTACGTCACCGACTTTTGATTTTTCAAAGCCTTGACGCCGCCAGCGTTCGCGTGTTTTCTCCAGAGTTCGGTTTCAACCCCTGAGGTCGTTGCCTCAATGATGAAAAAGGAATAGATCATGGAAACTGGGAAATCGGTAAGGTGATGCACATTCATAAGCATGGATTCATAAGAATAAGCAAGCCATATACGACGCATTTTAAATAAGTCGATTTTATCAAGGTTTCGGAAACCTTTGCCTTGCAATGTTTTTCTAAGTTCATGGATATTCATTTTGCGAATCTCCCAGCCGTATGACCTTGAGCCATACGCGCTTTCGTCAACTTCGCTTTTTTCTTCCTTTGCGGGGAAGGTAAGCGTTGTAATTTTGTGAACGTACACCGTGTCACGCTCAATAACTGGCACGAAGGAGGTATAATGATATTGGGTATTTATTGGGGAATAAATCAACCCAACAACGAAGGCGACGCCAACGCCAGCGGCAACTTGGTAAGGGAGGCGTTTGTTCTGAGGGACGTAATCAATGATTGGCTCTTTCATGGTTAAAGAATTACAGGTTCTGCGTAAAAATATCCACCGTCGTACTCGATCGTTTCATCGTTTGCGTCAGCAATAACATTGCCGTCACAGTCGCGAACAAGTCCACCGTAAACAAATTCGTCCTCAGGAAAATAATCCTCATTGCGCATTTTTTCGTAAAACTTTTCAACGGCTTCGCGCTTGGTAAAGGCTTCGATTTCGTAATTTAAATCATGGTATCTTTTAGCGTTGCCAAAGTACATCACTGTAAAAATTGTTGTTTCCATTTGTTTTGTTTTTAATGGTAAATAATAAAGAGGGAGTTTATACCCCACCTCTTGTTTTTTTTTATTTTTAGTTTTCATCCATAAATTGATGAAAAAGATTTTCAAATTCGTTCCATCCTGCCATTGTCATATATTCTATTTTATATTCTTTTTCGCTTATTTTTATAACTCTTGCTTCGCAAAAAATTGAACCATCTTGATTTATCATAAAAATACCAGTTAATCCATCTATTCTTGATGCCGATGGTTTATACCATCCTGAATTTGTACTATCTAAATTTATTCCTGTTAAACAAGCATCTAAATTTGTGTGAATAGTTGTTCCAGTCCATTTAGTCTCAGCTATTTTTTTAAGTGCTTTTACTTTTGCGTTGTTTTCTGTTGTTTTTGCTAAAGTTGTCATTTGGTTTGTTTTTGTTTTTTCAATACGTAAATTTAATATTATTTATTTGAATAAAAAAATATTTACAATAATAAAATAAAAAAAATGTCCGCATCGAAAGACACGGACATGAATTAGAACACTTTTAACAACTAAACACTCACTTCCTGTATTCGCCAAACTTTGAAATACTAATCTCAAAGTTTTTCACGTCAATTTTTAATTCCTTAAATTGCTCCAAAGCCTTTTCTACGCTTTCGGCTTCAATAATCATTCTTTTGTCATTGTACTTGATTTCGTATTTCATTAGTACCAATTTTTAACTAAGTTAACAATAAAGTAAATGGCATAAGCCAAAGTCAATAAACCACCAGCTGCAACAAATATAGTGGCAGCATCTTTAATCAATTTTTTCTTTTCGTTTTCAGTTAGCATGATTTTTCTTTTTTTTGTTCTCGATAAATTGCCATTTTGGCTAATAAAATTTCCTTATTTTTTGCATAATAAGTCCTATTTCTTTCTCTCATTTTTTCCAAATACTCAGGCGACCATTTTGTTCGCGCGTATTTCCTGTATTCATTGTTTTTTAACCGTCGTTTTTCTTTTATAAAGACGTTTAAATTTGCCTTCCATTTAACCATATAGGCGGCGCGCTTTGCCTTTTTTTCTTCGTCACTCATGGCTTTCCTTTTGTTTTCTTGCTTCTTTTCTTTTTATTGAAATTTTTTCAGCATTTCTATAATAATAAGCAAGGCTTTGTTCAGATTTTTTTTTCTTTTGATAAGGGGATATTCTTAAGCAATATTCTTTATATTTCAATCTTTTTATTGCCTTTTTTTCTTCGTCACTCATATTTACTTTTTAATTTTCGTTCACGATAGGCTTTTGCTTTAATTTTCAATGCCTCAATGTTCGCATAATAATAAGCAAGGCTTTTGTCTTTTCTTATTTGCCTTTCTTCGTCCGTCAACTTCCAGTAATTGTCTTTGTTCCTCAGCCGTGTTGCCTCCCTTCTTTTATCCTTTTGGAAGGCTGGCATATTACGGTAATATTCGCGGTCATACGCTCGTTGCTTTTCCCTTTCTTCTTCGGTCATGGCTGCTTGTTTAAATAATTCTTTGAGGCAACTGGATCTTTGCCCTGATTTGAATACTTGGCATCCTCTTTTTTATCATACGATACATTTGGCATTTCGCTTATATCCTGATAAGTAAGCTGAGCAATTTTCATTCCCGCGTAAATCTTCAACG
>Ga0315903_10001061_pt1 | contig 41529 bp, 32 predicted proteins | sample LakEriMetagenome_7_FD_203524 | JGI IMG/M metagenome (GOLD analysis project Ga0315903, IMG submission 203524) | Freshwater fungal communities from buoy surface, Lake Erie, Ohio, United States - Buoy 2 MA119 | ecosystem: Environmental > Aquatic > Freshwater > Lake | place: USA: Lake Erie, Ohio... | reverse complement strand
TTTAACAATAACTCGCTTAAGGACGAGTTCAATATTTCGACTCTGTCCTTGAACGGGCGCCTGGGAGCACTGGATTTGCTCTACACAGGCTCATTTGTGAAGCATCGCGCCGTCCAAAATTCTGATTACGCACGTTATTCAAGCATCGGCCTTTATCTGCCTTATTATGAATGCGATCGGGGCGTTTATTATACTAGTGAAGTGGCGACTGCCGGTCGGCAGTGTTACACGCCAAACAAAAGCTATCGTGTTGATACGACTAACAAGCGCATGACGCATGAGTTCCGGGCCAACACGCCAGCGGATAAGCGCATTCGTGGTACGTTTGGCTTATTTTACGATGTGAACAAAGTTTTTGACAATACCCAGTGGAACTATGTTCAGGCTGATGCAGGTTTCATCTATCCTCGGACGCCCAATCCAGCGGTAAATGCTTTGGGTCTTGGAGTGCTGCCAGTTGGCGCCGGCTTTGTGAATACCATCTACCGTCGTGACCGCCAATTTGCGGCTTTTGGTGAGGCATCTTTTGATATCGTGCCGGATGCACTTACCGTGACTGGTGGACTGCGTTACTATAACGAAGAAGCGGCAATTTTCGGGGGTTCAAACAGCAGTTTCAATGGCTTGAATAATGCGGTCACCGCTCGTGGGATTTATAACGTGGCCACTGGAACCTACAGCGCAAGTTCAACACCGCCCCAGTTTTTCAGAGCCAGTTCTAACTTGGCGGGCGTAAAGCCAAGAAAGTATGAAGGCGTTTTGTATAAGGGCAATATTACTTTCAAGATTTCCGATACGTCACTTGTCTACGCAACAGTGTCAAATGGCATGAGGCCCGGTGGCTTCAACCGTAAGGGTTGCAATGCCGGTTTTGCCGCCGCAAACGCTTCGCTTTGCGCAACTTTGGCACGGTATGAGCCGGATGAGGCGACCAACTATGAATTGGGTGCAAAGTTGGGTCTTATGGACCGTCGTTTGCAGATAAACTTGGCTGCCTATCGCATTGATTGGACCGATATTCAGATTGCTGTGTTTAACCAGAATGTCTCCAATCAGACATTTAACTCGAATTTGGCCGATGCCAGAATTAACGGTATTGAAGGTGATGTCGCGTTCCGGGCAACGCCCGAGCTGACGATAAACACTGGCTTCTCGTACAATGACTCTGAGTTGACGAAAGACAAGCTTCGGGCAGCAGGCCTCAATGCTTTGGTTCCAATTGGCAGCCCCTTGGCTCTAAGCCCTAAGTTCCAGGGTAACATTCGGCTTCGCTACGAAAAGGACCTTGCTTCAGGCTTGCGGCCATTCGCACAAGTGGGAATGGTCTTCGCTGGAAAAACTATTGCTTCAGCGGTGGACAACACAAACGTCAACTATCGTGGTAGCGCTGCAACAATAAACGGCGTGCTCGTTAGACCGGGTGATGCAATAACTTTGTTGCCCAGTGCTTTCAAGCAGGCTGGCTATGAAACCTTCAGCGCGTCAGTTGGTGCCAGCAAAGATGATTGGACCATTGAGCTGTTTGGCGAAAATTTGGGTAATGCGCGTCCTCAGCTCTTTACGAGCGGGAATGATGGCAATGTTCGAGTAACGACATCGCGGCCGTTAAGTGCAGGTATTCGTTTTTCGTATAAGATCTGATATGGCGAGTGGGCGCTTCGCTTTGGCCGAGGCGCCCACTTTTTAGAGAATTTTGTTGCTTGTAGCGCACCTTCTGGATCAGATATGTCGCAAGGCTAAGGATCCAGGATAAAAGCATGAAAACGCCGCAGACATCTGACGCAGAGAGACAAGACGACCAGCTTCGTCGTGCGCGGCAGATGCTGCAGGCAGGACGTATCGCGGATGCCGCTGAGGTTTGTCGGGATATTCTTGATGTAGCGCCTGACAGTGTCGATGCGCTCTACACTCTGGCGGTAGCGCACCGCCTTCTAAGGCATTTTGATGATGCGTTGGATGTGATCCATCGACTTATTACACGCGACCCTGCTAATAGCCGCGCGTACCAAGAAATGGGGCATTGCCTCCGGGATCAAGGGGACAAAGTAGGCGCACTTTCAGCTTATCAAGAGGCAGTAGCGCGCAACAATGCTTTGCTCAGTAGTTGGCAAATGTTAGAATTGTATCACGCAGAAGCTGGTCGCGATTTAGCGGCAGATTTTGCATCGGGCCAGGTTGAATATCTCTCCTCCCTACCGCCTGAGTTGCTATCTGTGGCGAGCCTTATTCAGGAAGGTAAGCTTTACAAGGCTGAGCAGCTCTGCCGCCACTTCCTCCAAACGCATGGTCATCATGTGGAGGGAATGCGTTTCCTCGCTCAGATAGGAATGAGCTTCAACGTGCATGATGAGGCGGAGTTTCTGCTGGAATCCGCGGTCGTTATTGCTCCTGACAATGTCGGCGCCCATTTCGATTATGTCGAAACGTTACAAAAACGCCAAAAATTCGCGGAAGCCTTGGAGCAAGCGCGGTTGCTGCGCCAGAAAGACCCGCAAAATCCTCAGGTCGATATGCTTTACGCCAACCAAAATCTTGTTGTGGGCAATTTTGCAGAAGCGCTCAATATCTATCGCAACCGCGCCGACGAGATGCCGAATAATCCTGGCATCCACTTGACGCTTGGGCACGCGTTAAAAACAACTGGTGAGCAGAAAGAGGCAATCGCAGCCTATACCCGCGCCTATCAGATCAAGCCCGATTTCGGTGATGCGTATTGGAGCCTAGCCAATCTCAAAACTTATAGGTTTGACGAGAGTCAAATTGCCTCCATGCGCGACTTAGAGATGGCGTCCACAACGCAGCTCGCGGATCGTTATCATCTGTGTTTTGCGCTCGGTAAGGCGCTGGAGGATCACGGCCAGTTTGATGAGTCTTTCACTTATTATGAACGAGGTAACCGACTTAAACGTGAAGAGATTGGTTATGATTGGCGGCGCATCAGCAAGGAGATAGACCGTCAGATTGACCATTGCACTTCGGCCCTCTTGGGTGACAAGACGGGATCAGGCTTTGCCGCCGCTGACCCCATATTCATCCTCGGGCTGCCCCGCGCTGGCTCAACCCTGCTCGAGCAAATCCTTGCATCGCATAGTCAAGTTGAAGGGACGATGGAGCTGCCTAACATCCTGGCGTTGTCTCATAAGCTGGGTGGACGCCGGCGGATTGACGAGGAACCGGAATACCCGGCCAACCTTTTAGAATTAACCCAAGACGAGCTAACGGAATTTGGCGAAGCATTTATCCGCGACACACGAATTCATCGTAAAAAAGGCACGCCCTTCTTCATCGATAAGATGCCCAACAATTTCCGTCATATCGGCCTCATCCACATGATCTTGCCGAACGCGAAGATCATCGATGCGCGGCGCGGGGCCATGGGATGCTGTTTTAGCGGATTTAAGCAACTCTTCGCCGAAGGTCAGGAATTCACCTACGGGCTTGAGGAAATTGGTCAATATTATGCCGACTATGTGCGGCTCATGGATCACTGGGACACTGTGCTGCCCGGCAAAATACTCCGCGTCCGTTATGAGGAAGTCGTCTCTGATTTGGACACGCAGGTTCGGCGCTTACTTGATTATTGCGGACTTCCGTTTGAAGAGGCATGCCTCAATTTCCACCAGACCGAGCGCGCCGTTCGCACCGCGAGCTCGGAACAGGTGCGACAACCCATTTTCAAAAGCGGCGTCGACCAATGGGAAAATTTCAGCAATTTCCTTGATCCACTTCGCAATAAATTAGGGCCAGAACTGGCCGCAACCTGAGAGGTAATTTTATGGCTGACAAAGTGACGACTGGTCCAATAGGTGTCGACGAAGTCTCCTCGCTGGGACAGCGTTGGTATGTCCTCATCATGATGATGCTGGTGTATACGATCAGCATTGCTGATCGTTATGTCTTGTCCACTTTGCTTGGCCCGATTAGCGAGGAATTAAACCTAAGCGATACGGAAACGGCATGGCTTGGCCTGCCGCTCGCGCTTTTCTATGTGATCATGGGCATCCCCTTGTCATGGTTGTGCGACCGAACGAACCGCCGCAATCTGCTGGCCGCGTCGGTTGCCGTTTGGTCATTTATGACGGCGATTACGGGCTATACGCGCGGGTATTTCGACTTGTTGCTGGCCCGTGTCGGCGTTGGCATCGGTGAGGCTGGGGGCACACCTGCGTGCAATTCCATCATTGCTGACTATTTCCCTGCTGACCGGCGCTCCATGGCTATGACGGTTTTTGCCCTTGGCGCGCCCATCGGGGCGTGGCTAGGTTCTGACATTGCGGGCTTGGTATCGACATTACACGGCTGGCGCGCCGCTTTCTTAGTGCTGGGTGTACCCGGTATCATTTTAGCACTGATCATCATGGTAACGATTAAGGAACCCAAGCGCGGACGCCTTGATCTCGTGCAGGAAGATAAAGCGCCGACGGTCATGGAGACGCTAAAATTCCTCTGGTCACAAAAATCGGCTGTGCATGCGATGACGGGCAGCGGTCTGTCGGCGTTTTGGGGTTGGGGTTTGATGTGGTTCACACCGTTATTCCTGCAGCGCACTTATGGCATGGATGAAGGCGAAGCCGGCGGCATGTTGGGCTGGATTTACCTTATCGGTGGTATTGGTGCGTCGTTGTTGACAGCATGGGTGGTGGCGCGCCCCACTTATACCGATCCAAGAAAAATCGCCCGTCTTTTGGCGGTGGTAACGGCATTGGCTACTGTCCCGTCATTCCTTGCATATTATACACGGGATCTGGGGCTGGCACAGGTCATGTGGTGGTTGTTTATTCCGGCAATCTATTTCTACATCGGCCCGGCATTTGCACTGTGCCAGAACTTGGCGGCACCGAGAATGCGGTCCATGGCCGTGGCGATATCCTTGCTTGTTGCCAATGTACTTAACCTTATCATCGCACCTGCAATTGTTGGCGGCCTCAGCGACTTTTTTGACGCTACAGGTGGCGGTAATGCAGATTCTCTGCGTCTTGCGCAGCTCATTCTCGCGCCAACGGGCTTGTGGGCGGCCTGGCATTATTGGCGCGCCGAAAAATACATTATTGAAGATCAAAAGAGAGCTATTGGATATGTCTAATTCGCCGCTGAAGTCTTATATCAATGGCGCGTGGGTCTTGCCTGCGACATCCACGGCAACGGTGGATGCGGTCAATCCTGCTACCGAAGAAGTCTGTGCCGTTGTAGCTGTGTGCGGGCATGACGATGCTGATCGGGCGGTTCAGGCGGCACGCGCAGCATTTGATGACTATGCCGCGACGACGCTTGAGCACCGGATTGCGTTGGTGGAAAAGCTGATCACCATTTTTGAACGTCGCTATGACGAAATGGTCAAGGCGATATCGACAGAAATGGGCGCGCCTTATGATTTGTCTTATGATGCGCAGGCGGAAAGTGGCCCCGGCCATTTGAAAGCGACGGTTAAAGCCGTGCGCGAAATGGCGTGGGACTATGATGTCGGAACGGATGGCATTGTCACGCATGAGCCTATCGGCGTTTGCGTGCTGATTACGCCATGGAACTGGCCGATAAATCAAATCGTCTGTAAGGTGGGGCCTGCGCTCATTACCGGCTGCACGATGGTGTTGAAGCCCAGCGAGATGGCACCATTGTCGGCACAGCTCTTTGCCGAGATGGTTGAAGAGGCTGGTTTCCCCAAGGGCGTGTTCAACATGATCCACGGTACGGGCGCTTCGGTTGGCGATACGTTGACCAGCCATCCAGAAGTCGACATGATCTCCTTCACCGGATCGACACGGGCGGGCATTCAAATTGCCAAAAATGCCGCCGATACTGTGAAGCGTGTTGCCCAGGAACTGGGCGGGAAATCCGCCAATATCGTTTTTGCGGACAGCGATTTAGAGGCGGCGGTCACGCGCGGCGTGTTGCATTGCTATGGCAATACCGGCCAATCCTGCAACGCACCAACGCGTATGCTTATTGAGCAATCGGTCTATGATGAAGCGGTTGCCATTGCGGCCCGTGTGGCGAAAGCCGCACAACTTGGCGACCCAATGAAGAAAGGGCCGCATTATGGCCCGGTTGTCAGCAAGGCACATTATGACAAGATCCAAGGCCTTATTCAGGTCGGGATTGATGAAGGTGCACAGCTTGTTGCCGGCGGCACTGGCCGGGCAGAGGGCTTTGACCGCGGCTATTATGTAAAACCCACGGTCTTTGCGGGCGTCCATAACAAAATGCGTATCGCGCAAGAAGAAGTCTTCGGGCCGGTGTTGGTGCTTATCCCCTTTAAGGATGAAGCAGACGCCATCGCCATCGCCAATGACTCGCCTTATGGTCTTTATGCCTATGTGCAAACCGGCGACATGGCTCGGGCGCGCCGTGTAGCGCGGTTGATGCGTGCGGGTGGTGTGAGCATAAATGGCACAAGCCAGGATTATATGGCGCCATTCGGCGGCTATAAACAATCGGGTAATGGCCGGGAATATGGCGAATTTGGCGTCCGCGATTTTCTGGAAATTAAATCGATCAGCGGGTTCCGTACAGCATGAAGCTGACCGACATTGAAACCTTCGTCGTAGGCAATCCGCCGCCCCATTTTGGCGGGCGCTATTTTGTCTTCGTCAAGATAACGACCGACAGCGGTGTGTCGGGCATCGGTGAAGCCTATTGCGTTCCGTTTGAACCACATCTTGTCGCCAAAATGATAGAGGATGTGTTTGCGCGTTATGTCGCAGGCAATGACCCCCACGACATCGAAAATATGTGGCGCAGGGTATATTCCAGCGGCTTTACCCAGCATCCCGATTTGACATTGATGGGGGTTTTGTCGGCGCTCGAAATGGCGTGCTGGGACATCATCGGTAAAGAAGCGAACAAGCCAGTTTACAAGTTGCTTGGCGGGCAAGTCCATGAACGACTGCGCGCTTATACCTATATCTACCCACGACCCGGCGACAAAACAGATGTGTATCACGACCCCGATCTGGCGGCGGAGCGGTCTGCGGAATATTTAGCCCAAGGCTTTACCGCATTGAAGTTTGACCCTGCTGGGCCTTATTCCGCCTTTGATGGACGACAATTGTCATTGGAAGCGCTTGATCTATGCGAACGCTTTGCAAAATCTTTGCGTGAAGCGGTCGGCATGAAAGCAGACCTGTTGTTCGGCACCCACGGCCAGATGACAGCGGCAGGCGCAATCCGTCTTGCCAAGCGGCTAGAGCCTTATGATCCTTTGTGGCTGGAAGAACCCGTGCCACCCGATGCGCCCGAAGAAATGGCCAAGGTTGCAAGGGCAACGTCAATCCCTGTTGCAACAGGCGAGCGGCTAACGACGAAATATGATTTTGCCCGGTTATTACGCGCAGGTGGGGCAGCGATTTTACAAATGAACCTCGGTAGGGTCGGCGGCATATTGGAAGCAAAGAAAATTGCCTCAATGGCGGAAGTTGATCATGTCCAGATTGCGCCGCATTTATACTGCGGACCCGTTGTGGGCGCAGCAAATATCCAGATAGCGACCTGCTCGCCCAACTTCCTCATCCTTGAGAGTATTGAGACTTGGGGTGGCTTTCACACGGAAATATTGAAATCGCCAATCCGTTTCGAAGAAGGGCATGTCATTCCTTCAACTGCGCCCGGCTTAGGGGTCGAATTGAACGAAGATGTGGCGCGGGCCAATCCGTATACGGGTAACATGCTCCACCTCGAAATGACGCAGCACCCCGTTCAGTGAGCGAAGAATTCGACTATATCATCGTCGGTGCAGGCACGGCGGGTTGTGTGCTTGCCAACCGGTTGACCGAAGACGGCAAATATAGCGTCTTGTTGCTTGAGGCAGGGGGCAGTGATCGGTCCATCTGGATACAGATGCCCATCGGTTATGGCCGCACTTTTTTCGATAAGCGCATCAACTGGATGTACGATACCGAGCCGGTTGAGGCGCTTGGCGGCAGGCGAAGTTACTGGCCACGCGGCAAGGTGATTGGCGGTTCGGGTTCAATCAATGCGATGGTCTATGTGCGCGGGCAACCGCGTGACTTTGATGACTGGAAAGCCTTGGGCAACCAGGGCTGGGGCTGGGACGATGTGCTGCCCTATTTCAAAAAGTCAGAGGATTTCGACTGGCACAGCGCGCATCACGGCAAAGGCGGACCGCAGCATGTCACCGAGTTATCGCCCTTTGCACACCCCATCTGTCGTAGCTTTATCGAGTCCGCGCAGACATTGGGCTTTCCAGCCAGCAGTGATTTTAATGGCGGCCGGCCAGAGGGCGTGGGCTATTATCACATTAACACACGCGGGGGTTGGCGCGCCTCCACAGCGAATGCGTTTTTGCATCCGGCCCGAAAGCGCAAGACGCTGAAGCTGCAGACTATGGCGCATGTGTCCCGGATTTTGTTTGAAGGACGGCGCGCGGTAGGCGTGGCTTACACCCGCAAGGGCGCCAAGTTAGAGGCCAGGGCCCGGCGCGAGGTCATCCTTTCGGGCGGCGCGATCAACTCGCCTCAATTGTTAATGCTATCGGGCATTGGACCTGCAAGCCATTTGAAAGATATGGGCATTGATACGCTGGTTGATGCAAAAGCGGTGGGCCGCAATTTGCAGGACCATATTGCCGTGTCCTATTTCTATAAGGTCCGGACGGCGACGTTGAATGATGTGCTCCACCCGTTGCTCGGTAAATTGCGTGCGGGATTGCGTTATGTGGCGGATCGCGCAGGGCCGTTGTCATTGAGCGTCAATCAAAGTGGCGGATTCGTACGCAGCGATGCGACCAAAGAGCATCCCAATTTGCAGCTATATTTTAGCCCAGTTAGCTATACCAAGACGCCCTTGTCGGAACGCAAGCTGCTGAACCCCGATCCATTTTCGGCATTCCTGCTATCGCATAACCCCTGTCGCCCGACCAGTCGGGGGCATATTGAACTTAACAGTTCGGATCCTTCCGAATATCCTGCGATCCACCCCAACTATCTTGCAACGCAGACGGACATTGATGACGTATTGGCTGGTAACCGCATTCTGCGTCAGCTTGCGTCGACACAGCCGCTGGCCGATATCATTACCGAGGAGCTTATTCCCGGTAGCGATGTGGACGGTGATGAAGCCCTGTTGGCTGATTTTCGGGCCCGCGCTGACACGGTGTATCATCCTACTAGCACATGCATGATGGGAACAGACCCTGCCAACGCGGTAGTTGATGCCCGCTTACGCGTGCATGGCATTGAGGGCTTGCGGGTAGTCGATGCATCGGTGTTTCCAACTATCACATCGGGGAATACGAACGCGCCAACCGTCATGGTCGCGGAAAAGGGCGCGACCATGATCTTAGAAGATGCGAAATTGATGCGTTAATTTTATTTACCAGTCCTTTTTCGCTGTGCTATTCCCATTGGACTGCGCGAATCCGGGGAGGGAGTGGCGATGCATCCGAAGATTGATCTTAAGCAATTGCCGCCTTTAAAAGCACTTAAAGGTTTTGAAGCGGCGACGCGTCACCAAAGTATCCGCGACGCGGCGGATGAGCTGTGCCTGACACATCCTGCGGTCAGCCATCAAGTCCAACTCATTGAAGACGCACTGGGCGTTACATTGTTCGTTCAAGAAGGACGCCACATTGTCTCAACCGAAGAGGGCAAGGTGCTTTACCCTTATGTGCGGGCCGCGTTTGAATCCTTGCTGGAGGGCGTCGAAGAAGTTCATCGCAATGCCTTGGATAAACCGCTTCGGGTGCAAACCTATGTGACGGCGTCCATCCGCTGGCTTGCAAAGCGTGTGCCGCAATTTCTCGCCGACCATCCCGAAATCAAACTAACGCTCAATACGTGCGCGGTTGAATGGGAATTTGATGATGTGCATGCTGATGTCGGGCTGGTCTATTGCGCAACTGAACCTGACCCAGCCAAGTTTCATTGGGTGCCATTGTATGAATATGCCTTGTTCCCGGTATGCAGTCCTGAGGTAGCCGCGGCTATGGGTCAAAAGCCGACATCACAACAATTGATGACCAAGCCTCTCGTTGCCATTTATACTGAAGTGCAAAATTGGGAGACTTGGTTTGCTTCCGCCGGCGTGGAGTTTGAACCATCCGTGCCGTATCTGATGGTTGATACCTTGGCGGTTGCACTCGAAATGGCACTCAACGGCGAAGGGATCGCTCTGGTCAACGGCCCATTTGTTGATCAGGATATGGCCGCCGGACGGTTGGTGCAGCCTATTGCCCATAAGGCGGTTTGTCCCGGTGCGTGGGGGTTAATCTGCCGCAAAGATATGCGGGAAAACCCACGAATCCGAACGTTCATGGATTGGGTGGCCAAAAATGTCGCAGATGGTCAGCCGGCTAAGGTTGCGGTTAGCTAGGCTCTGCCCCTTAGCGTTTAGGAACGACTTCATACCCGCGCTCTTCGGGCTCATCATCGACCATTTGGTCAGGAAAGCCCGTGCCAAGCACTTTGATGCCCAGCGGCTCTTCATAACGGCGTATGATATTTGGCGAAAATTCACGCGACCCGTAATTGGCCTCTGCTTCTTTAAAGAGGCGCACAATTAGTGGAGACATTTCTACAGGAACACCGGCTTCCTGTGCAATCTTGTCAAACAGGCCAATATCCTTCGACACCAAATCCATGGTGAAATTGATATCTCGGCTGCCGTTGAGGATCACTTGGCTTTCCGTTTCATGGACAAAGCTGTTGCCCGATGAGATTTTGATTGCCTCATAAGTGGTGTTCATGTCGAGCCCAATGGCCTTGCATGTCGTCAAGGCTTCGGCGAGCGCAACCAGATGCACCGTGCACAGATAATTGGTCATCACCTTCAACTGAGAAGCTGTGCCCAGATCGCCCGTGTGCAAGATGCGACGGCCCATTGTGGTCAGAACCGGCAGAACAAATTCAAACGCCGCGCGCGGGCCACCTGCGAAAATCGCGATATTGCCCGTATCGGCACGATGGCATCCACCTGAAACGGGGCACTCCATAAACATCGCGCCGCGTGCTTCGACCAGTGCACCCAGGCGGATGATTTCGCTATAGTCGGTTGTGCTCATTTCCAGCCAGACTTGGCCGGGGCGCATAATCTGCAAAAAGCCGTCCGCACCTTCAGCTACGGCCGCACTGGCAGCGGGCGAGGGCAGGCAGGTGACGATAAGGTCAACATTTTCACCCAATTCCTTGGGCGATGCAGCGGCCTTTGCGCCGCGCGCGACATATTCCGCGACTAAAGCGTCATCAAGATCACGGACAGTCACATCATGCCCGTTGCGGATAAGGCTTCCCGCCAGTTTTCCGCCGACATTGCCAAGCCCGATAAATCCGATTTTCATGATTGCACCCAATATTTTTTCAAGAAGCGTTACCCGCCGATTGAAAAAGTTAGAGCGCCGTCGATGCGCGGCCACAATTGAAAAATTTGGCCGATTGGGTGAATTATTTTGCTATTCTTATGCGTTCTTAAGTGCGGCTTGCTGCTTTAGCGCACGTCGTAACCAAGCTTTGCAGATAATGCCTCTGCCAACCGTGACCGCGCAAGTGCGCACACAAGTTTGCGGTCCGCCAGCGCACCTGGGTCGAATGGCTCGAGGAAATGGACGCCAACGTCATAGCTGCCAGGCCGGGTAAAGGCGCGCCACGCACTTTCCCAGCCGGTTTCTTCGCCTATCCAAGCTATATCCCTGCCGTCATTGCCAAAATCGAGCAGCACAGGTTGAATCATCATCGGTTTGGGTGGTGGAGCCAAGGTCGCAAATAAGGATTGTTTGAACGGCAAAAGCCCAAGCCCATCGGACGTCGTGCCTTCTGGGAAAAGCGTCACAGACCAATTTTCTGCAATCGCTTGGCGTAATTCCGCCACTTGCTGCGCCACATTTTGTTTTTCCGTGCGGCTTATGAAAATGGTACGGTTCAGCTTTGCGAGCCAGCCAATTACTGGCCAATCCCTAACACCGTCTTGTGCCACAAAAGACGAGCCAGTGATCCCCGCCAAAATCGGTATATCGTGCCATGAGATATGATTGGCGACAAAGAACACATCTTTTCGCAAAGGCTGTCCATAGACGGTGACCCGCGCACCGAGCGCACGCGCACAAATGCGCAGGAACAGCATAGCCCATGGCGATGGTAGTTTCAGAAAATGCCAGACGAGGTGAAGTGGTAACAATATTGCCAATGGCACCGCTATCCAAAGCACTCGGACGAGGCACAGGACATAGGCCTGAAAATCTAACTTCCGGATCGAAATAGAAATCGTCGTCATTGGGCTTCACTTTGCTGTTAAGACAACATCTCAGTTCTTTGGACCATAGATGACAACTGTGACTATGCTATGACGGTCCAGAAGGGCTCTATCTGACACGTACGCATATCAAAAGCCATGCAAATAACTTCACCGCTTTTTTAAACGCAGTGCATCCCAGCTGGCGTCGGCGACCCATCCGCCGTCCACAGGCAGGCTTACGCCATTTATGAAGCTGTCTTCATGCGCCAGAAATACAATGGCGCGCGCAACATCTTCGGGTTTTGCAAAACGGCCCATGGGTACGCGGTTGATAATGTCTGCGTCGGAATAGGCGCCCGAACCTTGGTCCGCTTCGTCCATTTCGGTTTTGATCCAGCCAGGACATATAGCATTTACACGCACGCCACGATTACCCCATTCGGCGGCGAGCGTTCGCGTTAATCCAATCAGCCCATGTTTTGAGGCATTATAAGCCGAACGATCAATAACGCCGTGCAAGCCCGCAATCGAGGCGACGTTGACAATATTACCCTGCCTACGCGCCAGCATTTGCTTGCCAAATTCCCGGCACAACAAAAACGGTCCGGTCAGATTGATGTTCATAACGCGCTGCCATTGGTCAAGGCTTGTGTCTTCAGCGGGGCATATCATGCTGATACCGGCATTATTCACAAGGACATCAACTGCCGTATGATCGCGCGCCACTTTGTTGGCCAGCTCGGTCACAAAAGCCTCTGAGGAAATGTCACCGGACAAAGCGGACACGCTTCCGCCAAGTGCCGATAGCGTGGCGATTTGCGTATCCAGCGGCTGCACATCTGTCAGGACGACATGACATCCCATCGCGGCAAATGTCTTCGCGGTCGTATAGCCGACCCCTTGTGCAGCACCCGTCACCAATACAACTCGCATATTCTACCTTCACATCATGTTATTGCATTTCCTTCCTTACAGGGACCGGCGGTTGTGATTCAAAAATTTTTTTAACCGATCTCGTCATATTCCCCATTTGTGCCGGACCTTAAACCCGCCCTAAGGTTCGTCGGATTTAATGCCTTAAGGAGCACGGTTTTCATGCAAACATCGGCGCGGGTTGTCATCATTGGCGGCGGCATAATGGGAGCTTCTTTGCTTTACCATCTTGCCGAACTTGGTTGGACCGACTGCTTGTTGATTGAAAAGGACGAACTTACATCCGGCTCCACCTGGCACGCCGCCGGGCAATGTCCCAACATTACAGGCAGCTACAATCTCGCCAAAATGCATGCCTATAGCAATCAGCTTTATCCCAAGCTGGAAGGGCTGACGGGGCAATATGTAAGCTGGCATAAATCCGGCGGAATTCGCCTCGCGACGAACGAGCGCGAGCTGGCATGGATGCGTTACATAGAGGGTTTTTCCAAAATCATTGGCTTTGAGATGGAAATCATCCCGCCAGAGGAAATCCTGCGCCATAACCCGTTCATGACACTTGACGGCGTCATCGCCGGTGCACGCACCACCGAAGACGGACATGCTGATCCATCGGGTATCTGCAATGCGCTTGCCATTGGCGCAAAAAATATGGGTGCAAAGATTGTTCGGAAGAATCGGGTTACGGGCCTGACCCAATTGCCAACAGGCGAATGGGATGTGGAGACCGAGAAGGGAACTGTTCGCGCCGAAATCGTCGTCAATGCGGCAGGCTGCTACGCGCGGCAAATCGCGCAAATGGCCGGCATTGATATTCCGGTGACGAATATGGAGCATCATTATGTCGTCACTGATCCCATTCCTGCATTTAAGGATCGCGAAGAAGAAATCCCCGTCATGCGCTGTCCGCATGTGTCAGGCTATTTCCGGCAGGAACAGAAAAGCGGCCTGATAGGTGTGTATGAAAACACAGGTTTAGTGGAGGCGTGGGCACCACGTGGCGGACACCCGGAATGGGATTCTACCAGCGAACTGTTTCCTGAAGATCTGGAGCGCATTGCCCCATGGCTTGAACGCGCGATCGAACGGATGCCGATTTTTGGCGAGGTTGGACTAAGGCGCTTCGTCAATGGCGCTATTCCGCATACGCCAGATGGCGGGCCATTATTGGGGCCAGCGGTAGGCCTTAAGAATTTCTGGCATTGCTGCGGCACCAGCTTTGGTATCGCGCAAGGCGGCGGTGCTGGCAAATATATGGCACAATGGATGGTGTTTGGTGATGCCGACATCAACATGACTGAGTTCGACCCGCGCCGTTATGGCCCTTATGCTGACGAAGATTATAGCCGTGACAAGGTGTTCCTGGATTATCGGATGACCTTTACGACCCGGCTTCCGGGCGAAGAAGAGCCCGACGGCCGTCCGCAAAAGACCAGCGCTTTGTATGAAAAGCTGAAGGGCGCAGGCGCCGTCTATGGCGAAACCTATGGCTGGGAACGCCCTAAGTATTTCGCGCTTGACGGTGCGGAGGAACAAGGCGGCTACCAACGCACCAATAGCTTCGCCGCGGTCGCGGCCGAAGTGAAGGCTGTTGCCGAGGGCGTTGGCGTGCTCGATCTGTCTGGCTTTGCCAAATATGACGTAAGCGGACCCGATGCGGAGAGTTTCCTCAATCGTATTTGTGCCAACCGCATGCCAAAGAAATTGGGCGGTATCGGCTTGGTGCACCCCTTGTCGGTTCAAGGCCGTATTTACGGCGAAATGACGGTCACGCGCTTTGCCGATGATCATTTTTACTGCTTGTCGGCGGCGGCTGCCGAGCAACGCGATTGGGATTTGCTGATTCAAAGCAAATTGCCGCATGAGGATGTCACCATCCGCAATTTGACGATGGACTTGGGCGTATTGGTGATGAACGGCCCGCGCTCGCGCGATGTTTTGGCAAAACTCACCAATGCCGACTTAACGAATGACGGTTTCCGGTGGCTAAGCGGTCAAGAGGTGACAATCGCAGGCATAAAAATGCGCGCATTGCGCGTGTCCTATGCAGGTGAGCTTGGGTGGGAGCTGCATCCGGCGATGGACGATCTTGCGGCGCTATATGATGCAGTTTGGGATGCTGGGCAGGAATATGGCATCGTCAATTACGGCCTTTACGCCGCAAACACGATGCGGGTGGAAAAAGGCTATAAGGCTTGGGGCTCGGAGCTCACCAACGAATTGACGATGATCGAGGCGGACATGCCGCGCTTCATCAATTTCAACAAGGATGACTTTGTTGGCAAGCAGGCAACGCTGGATGCGCCAGACCGTTTCCGCATTGTTTATGGTGAGGTTGATGCTTCCAATGTCGACGTGCGTGGCGCGGAACCATGTTTGGTCGGCGACCAATGTATCGGTCTGACAACGTCGGGTGGTTATGGGCATCGTGTGGGCAAGAGCCTTTTCTTTGCGTGCGTGCCGCTCGAAAATGCCGCGCCAGGATCACGTTTTGATATCATGCTGCAGGGCGAACGGCGGGTTGGAACGGTGCTGGAGCATCCGGCATATGATGCCGATAACGCAAAAATGAAGGTGTGATATAGTGGCTGAACTTCCCAAAAAGGCGAAAGTCGTCATCGTTGGTGGCGGTGTTATTGGCTGCTCCATTGCCTATCACCTGACCAAGATTGGCTGGGACGATGTTGTTTTGCTGGAACGCAAGCAACTGACCAGTGGGACGACCTGGCACGCGGCCGGTCTGGTGGGCCAGTTGCGCCCGTCCATCAACATGACCAAGCTCGCCAAATATACGGGCGAACTTTATCGCGGGCTGGAAGCAGAAACGGGCCAAGCCACAGGCTATCGCCAGTGTGGTTCCATTTCGATGGCGACCAATGCGGAGCGGTTTGAAGAGCTGAAACGTAGCGCGTCCATGGCGAAGGTGTTTGACCTGCCCGTTAACGTCGTGACGCCGCAAGAGATCAAAGAGCTCGCAAATATCGTCAATGTTGATGACGTGGTTGGTGGTATTCATATCCCGAGTGATGGCTATGCCAATGCGGTCGACATCACGCAGGCACTCGCAAAGGGTGCCCGCACTGGCGGCGCTAAAATATTTGAAAATACGAAAGTCACCAAAATCCGACATAACGGTGACAGGGTAACGGGTGTCGATACGGCAGATGGATCGATTGACGCCGATTATGTCGTGATTTGCGGCGGCATGTGGACGCGCGATCTGGCGGCAAGCATCGGCGTGGCTGCCCCCTTGCATGCATGTGAACATTATTATGTTCTGTTCGAAGGCGTGGAGGGGATCGACAATACGCTCCCCGTGCTGCGCGACTATGATTATTGCGGTTATTATAAATATGATGCAGGCAAGCTGCTCGTCGGGGCCTTTGAACCCAATGCGCGGCCATGGGGCATGGATGGCATTTCCGAAGATTTCTGCTTCGATGAAATCGCGGGCAGCTTTGAGCATTTCGAACCCTTGTTGATGGATGCTATGCGGCGCGTGCCGGCCTTGGAAAAAGCGGGTATCCAAAAATTCTTCTGTGGGCCGGAAAGCTTTACCCCCGATGTGCGCTATCATCTGGGCGAAAGTGCCGAATTGAAGGGCTGCTTTGTGGCTGCTGGTCTAAACTCCATTGGCCTGCAATCCGCCGGCGGCGTTGGTAAGGTGATGGCCGATTGGATCCGTGACGGCATTCCGCCAGCGGACCTGTGGACGGTCGATATTCGGCGGAATATGCCGTTCCAGATCAACCGCAAATATCTGCGCGAACGCGTGACCGAGAGCCTTGGTCTGCTCTACGCGACGCATTATCCCTTTAAGCAATATGAAACCGCGCGCGGCGTCCGCCGTTCGGCCATTCATGATCGGCTTGTCGCGGCCGGCGCTTGCCATGGCGAGGCTTTTGGTTGGGAACGCCCCAATTGGTATGGCGCGCCGGGCAGCACGCCCAAATATGAATATAGCTATGGCCGTCAGAACTGGTTTGAGGCCAATGCCGAAGAGTGCAAGGCGGTGCGCGAGACCGTGGGCCTGTTTGACCAAAGCTCCTTTGCCAAATTCCGGCTGGAAGGGCGCGATGCCTGTGCCGTCCTGAACCGCGTGTGCGCCAATGATGTTGATGTAGCGCCGGGCAAGCTGATTTATACCCAATGGCTCAATGATAAGGGTGGGATTGAGGCGGATTTGACGGTCACCCGACTGTCGCAGACGGCCTATCTCATCGTCACTGGGGCCGAGACAGAAACGAAGGATTTCAACTGGCTGTCGCGGCATATTCCTGACGATGCCCATGCGATTTTGACCAACATCTCCTCTGCCATGGGCGTGATCTCTATCATGGGGCCAAATGCGCGTGCATTGCTGCAATCGATTTGCCCCAATGATTTGTCGCATGAGGCCTTTCCCTTTGCGACGAGCCAGGAAATTGAGCTGGGCTATGCCATCGTGCGCGCCTCACGCATCACCTATGTCGGCGAATTGGGCTGGGAACTCTATATCCCGACCGAATTCATGACGGGTGTCTATGATGAGATTGTCGCGGCAGGCGCGGCCTTTGGTCTCAAGCATTGTGGCTATCACGCGCTCAATGCGCTGCGTATGGAAAAGGCCTATCGCCATTGGGGACATGACATCACTGATGAAGATACGCCCTTGGAGGCTGGTCTCGGCTTTGCCGTGAAGATGGATAAGCCAGGCGGTTTTATTGGCCGAGAGGCGCTGGTGAAGCAGAAGGAAGAGGGGCTGAAGCAAAAGCTCGTTCAATTCCTGCTGAAATCGCCCGAGCCCATGCTCTATCATAATGAACCAATCTGGCAGGGCGAGCGGATTGCGGGCTATATCCGTTCGGGCATGTACGCCCATACGCTTGGCGCATCCTGCGGCCTTGGCTATGTGACAGCGCCCGATGGCGGCGTTGTTGGCCCGATTGGCGCGGATGATTATGAAATCGAAATTGCGGGGGTGCGTTACCCAGTGACCGCCTCGCTCAAGCCCCTTTATGACCCTTCAAATGCACGGATCAAAATCTGATGACTGAGACATCACATGCCATCATGCAACAACTCGCCGCAAAAACGCGGATGGGGTATAGCTTTGATCAGGAATTTTACACCAGCGACGCGGTATTCAAGGCCGATTTCGACCAGGTCATTAGCCAGAAATGGCTCCTAGCCGGTCATGTGTCGCGTATCCCGAATAAGGGCGACTATTTTCTGTTTCGTGTTGGCAATGAGCAGATCATTGTCATTCGTGAAAATGCAGACAGCGTCCGCGCTTTTTTTAACGTCTGCCGCCACCGTGGATCGACGATCTGCCAGGCGGAAAGCGGCAATGCACCGCGTTTGGTCTGTCCCTATCATGCGTGGACCTTCGGTCTGGATGGCCGGCTTATTTCTGCGCGGTTAATGCCTGAAGATTTCGATAAAGCCGAAAACAGCCTGTTCGCATGCCATATCCGCGTGTTTCACGGCCTGATCTTCATCAATATGAGCGAGGATGAGCCCGTCGATTTTGACGCCACCTTCGGTGATATGGGGGCCATTCTCGATTATCACGGATTTGCCAATGCGCGGATCGCGCATGCTGGCAGCTACCCCACGACCGCCAACTGGAAGCTGGTCGTCGAAAATTTCTTTGAATGCTATCATTGCGTGCCGTCGCACCCGGAATTCTGCTCCATGCATGCATCGGAATCGATCGTAGCGGTTGGCGCTGGACCCAGTTCCGGGCCAGCGGATGCAATCGCAAGCTTCGCGCCTAAGTTAGCAGCCTGGGAAGAAAGCGCTGCCGCCGCGGGGAGGCCGATTGGGACTATTGATGAGGCACCTGATAGCAGTCATTTGCGCCTACTGATGCAAAGGATGAACAAAGATGGCTGGGCCTCAGAAACGCAAGATGGCTCTGCACCTGCGCCGCTGATGGGCAAGCGCGTCAAGGCAGATGGCGGACGGATGCACTTAAGCTTCAGCCCGTTCAGCCAAATTGTTGCCGATGATCATTTTGCTATCCTTTTCCAATTCACCCCACGTGGCGCATTGGCGACGGACGTTGAGATGATCTGGTTAGTGGACGGACGCGCGACCGAGGCGGAAGTCGACATTGAAAAAATGACCTGGGGCTATCATGCCACAACGACGCAGGACAAAGTGATTACGGAAAATAATCAGGAAGGTATAATGTCCAGCCGCTATCGGCCCGGTCGATATTCCGACCAGGAAGGCAGCGTGCTCAACTTCCAGAAATGGTATCTGAACCAATTCGGGCTGGAACGCGCCGAGTGACAATAGCCGCCAACATGCGCGCGGTTTTACTGACCGGCCATGGTGGCTATGATAAGCTGGATTTTCGGGACGATGTTCTGGTGCCATCGTCAGGCCCGAACGATGTGTTAATCCGCGTTGCGGCAGCGGGCGTCAATAATACCGATATCAACACCCGCATCGGCTGGTACTCAAAGGCGGTGGCAGAGGCAACGGACGTAGGAGCTGCGTCTGGGATTGCTGGGGCGCAAGATGATGGCTGGTCGGGGGCGGCGTTTCAGTTTCCGCGTATTCAGGGGGCGGACGCCTGCGGCCGAATTGTCGCGGTGGGTGATAATGTTAACCCGGCGCGTATTGGCGAACGCGTGTTGGTTGAACCTGTCTTTCGTGGCGCAAGCACCTTTGACATTCTTTATTTCGGATCCGAGGTCGATGGCGGCTTTGCCGATTATACGAGCGTCCCGTCCATGCATGCACATCAGGTGAATTCTGAGCTATCTGACGTTGAGCTGGCAAGCTTCCCCTGCGCGTATGGGACAGCTGAAAACATCCTGACGCGGATTGATTTGCAGGCGGGCGAGCACGTGCTGATTACTGGAGCGTCGGGGGGCGTTGGCTGCGCTGCGGTACAGCTTGCAAAAAGGAGAGGCGCTGAGGTGACTGCCATGGCCGCCGACGCAAAGGCCGAGATTGTCCGGTCGCTTGGCGCGTCGCGGGTGGTCCCACGCGATGCCGATCTTGAAGCTTTGTTTGGGCAGGAATATTTCGACGCCGCATTAGACATCGTAGGAGGGTCTCAGTTTGGCGCCATCCTGAACGTCTTGAAACGCGGCGGTCGCTATGGCGTTTCAGGGGCCATATCGGGGCCCATTGTCGATCTTGATCTGCGGACTTTGTATCTTAAGGATTTGCGCCTGATCGGTTGCACGGTTTTAGAACCTGACGTGTTCCCAAACCTTGTGTCCTATATCGAGCGCGGTGAAATCCAGCCAGTGGTGGCCGCGACATATGACCTATCTGACATCGTCAAAGCGCAGGAAGCGTTTTTAATGAAGCAGCATGTCGGGAAAATCGTCCTGTCGCTTTAGGCGCGCACAGCCTAATCGACCGTTTCAATCAATTCACCGATCCGTCCGACAATATCATCGATATGGGATTTTTGCAGGATGAGCGGAGGCGATAGCGCAATGATATCCCCCGTCGCGCGCACGAGCACGCCATTGTCGAAGCATTTGTGGAATAATTGCATACCGCGCTTGCCAACGCCGCCGGCATGTGGCGCAAGTTCGATAGCGGCAACGATGCCCATGTTGCGGATGTCGATGACATGCTTCTTGCCTTTCAGGCTGTGCACCGCGTCCTGCCAATAGCTGTGGAGTGAGCTGGCATGTTCAAAAATGCCTTCTGACTTATAAAGGTCGAGCGTTGCTAAGGCTGCTGCTGCCGCTAGGGGGTGACCGGAATAGGTGTAGCCGTGGAACAATTCGATACCGTCTGGGCCGCCTTCGACAACGCCGTCGTGGATATGGCGGCTCACGGCGACAGCGCCCATTGGCACGGCAGCGTTTGTTAGACCTTTTGCCATTGTGATGATGTCGGGCGTCACGCCTAAGGTTTCGGATGCTGTCGTACCGCCGACACGTCCAAAGGCCGTAATAACTTCGTCAAAGATAAGCACGATGCCATGTTTGCGCGTAATCTCGCGCAATTTTTCGAGATAACCGATAGGCGGCACCAAGACGCCGGTTGATCCCGCCATGGGTTCGACAATGACTGCCGCAATGGTCTCGGCGCCATGGAGAGCGATAATGGCTTCCAGATTATCGGCGAGGTGCGCCCCCCATTCGGGACGGCCCTTGGTAAAGGCGTTATGTTCCAAATTATGGGTATGCGGCAGATGGTCAACGCCTGTTAGCAAAGTGCCAAATTGCCGCCGGTTGTTGACGATGCCGCCGACCGAAATGCCGCCAAAGCCAACGCCGTTATATCCGCGTTCCCGCCCGATCAGCCGGGTACGTGTACCTTGGCCAATCGCGCGTTGATATGCGAGCGCAATTTTGAGAGCAGTATCGACCGATTCCGAACCCGAGTTGGTAAAGAATATGCGGTCCAGACCCTCGGGCATCAGTGTTGCGAGGCGCGAAGCCAGTTCAAATGCCAGTGGATGTCCCAATTGGAATGGCGGCGCATAATCAAGCTCTGCGGCACATTTCTGGATTGCCTCGACAATGGGTGCGCGGCAGTGACCTGCATTGACCGCCCAAAGTCCGGCGGTTCCGTCAAGTACCTGCCGTCCATCATCGCTGGTATAATGCATGTCCTTCGCAGATTTTAGCTGCCGGGGCGTCGTCTTGAACGCCCGGTTCGCCGTAAACGGCATCCAAAATGCAGCAAGGGGGTCATTTTCCAGTTTCATCACGTCACTCCACCAACGGGTATTTATCCCTTATGCGACCGTATTACCGTCATTCTCGATTGAAAAGATTGTTGTGTCCGGAAAATTTTAGTTGGGTCTCACATGCTGACCGCCGCGCGGTCATATGCGCGGCTCCAATGTGGGAACCGATGTCTTGTAAATGACCGGTCGCAGCGCAAAGCTGGTGGTCACATTGGCAACGCCTTTCACCCGGGTCAATCGATGGCGGAGAAAATCTTCAAATTGCGTCAAGGACGCGACCAATATGCGTAGTTGATAATCTGCCTCCCCAGTCATCAGATAACATTCCATGACCTCGGGAAAGCTAGCTACGGCCGTCTCGAAATCTTCCATATGACGATCATCTTGTTGGTCAAGGCGCACGCGGACAAATGCCGTGACGGCGAGGCCGACCTTATCAGGATCGACCAAAGCAACATAATGCGTGATGGTGCCATCTGCCTCCAACTGGCGTACCCGCCGCAGACAGGGGCTCGGCGATAAGCCGACCCGCTCGGATAGCTCCTGATTGGACATTCGGCCATCCGATTGAAGGCAGTCGATAATTTTGCGGTCAATTCCATCGAGTGAGTTTTTTGGCATATTTTAAACCTAATTGCTATAATTTAAGCATAATCTATCAAATAATATGGCATTTACCATTAGGATACGCAAGGACATGCTGGGATGTGCTGGCTAAAGTCTTGCTTTGATTTAAGCGGAAAACAGCCATGGCCAATATTGTCGCCGATAAGCGTGAAGAGAAAATAGCAGCAATCGAAACACTCGACTCGCGGCTGCGTTGGTTGGCCTCTTGGATTGTGCACAACGCCAACCATATTCGGCCAAAGCGGGACGGATTGAAGGTCGGTGGACATCAGGCAAGCTGCGCGTCGATGACGGCGATTATGGCGGCACTGTATTTTCACGCGCTGCGCCCGAATGATAAGGTTTCGGTCAAGCCACATGCAGGGCCAGTGCTGCAAGCCATCCATTATCTTCTGGGCAATCAGTCGCTAGAGCAATTGCAACAGTTTCGCGCCCTTGGTGGCGCGCAAAGCTATCCTTCCCGGACAAAGGATAAAATTCCGGTCGATTTCTCGACCGGTTCCGTAGGTTTGGGCGTGGCGATTACCGCCTTTTCCAGTCTGGTACAGGACTATTTGGTCGCGCACGGATCGATAGACGAGGGCAATGCAGGCCGGATGATTTCATTGATGGGCGATGCCGAACTGGATGAAGGCAATATCTACGAATGCCTTATTGAAGGGTATAAGCACGACATCAGGAACTGCTGGTGGGTGGTCGACTATAACCGGCAGTCGCTCGATAGCACGACGGCAGATCGAATGTTTCGGCGCTTTGACGATATTTTCGAGACCACTGGATGGCGTGTCATCACCTTGAAGAATGGCAAATTGCAACGTGCAGCCTTCTCCCGGCCCGGAGGGAAGTCATTGGAGAACTGGATCGAAAATTGTCCTAATGCGGAATTTGCGGTTCTCACTTATCAGGGCTGTGCGGCGTGGCGTGCGCGCCTGATGGCAGATATTGGCGATAAACCGCATGTGAAGAAACTGCTCGATAGTTTCGACGACGACGGTCTGGCCGCATTGATGACCAATTTGGGTGGTCATTGCGTCGAATCCTTGATGGATGCCTTTGACAGTGCTGATGATGAGCGGCCAACATTGTTTATTGCCTATACGGTCAAAGGCTATGGCCTGCCGTTGGCGGGGCATAAGGACAATCATTCGGGGATGATGAACCCCGGTCAGATTGACCAACTTCGTATGTCCATGGGTATTGAAGCGGGCGAGGAGTGGGAACCATTTGCTGGCCTTGGTGGCAATATGGCGGCCCGGCTCAAAAAATTCATCGGGGACAGCGTTCTTGCTGCCAAACCGTCAGAGCCAGTATCGCCACAGATACATGTGCCGGCCCGCTTCGCAGTTCCGTCGGGCGATGTACAATCAACGCAGGCAGCATTTGGCAACGTGCTTCTCGACCTAGCGAAATCTTCCGAAGAGCTAGCGGACCGGATCGTAACCACCGCGCCGGACGTGACACAGACAACCAATCTTGGCGGTTTTGTGAACCAGCGCGGGCTGTTTCGCCGGTCCGACGTGGCCGACATATTCCGCGAGGCGAAAATTCCATCCGCCCAGAAATGGGCGGCACATGCGGCGGGGCAGCATATTGAACTGGGAATTGCCGAAAATAATTTCTTCTTACTGCTGACGTCGCTTGGGCTGGCTGCACCGCATTTCGGTACGCGCCTTATTCCTGTTGGTACGGTGTATGATCCGTTCATCGCCCGAGGTCTCGATGCGCTGAATTATGGTTGCTATTCAGATGCGCGTTTTCTGTTGGTTGGAACGCCGTCCGGTTTGACTTTAGGACCAGAAGGCGGCGCGCATCAGTCGATTAACACGCCGTTGATTGGCATGGGGCAACCGGGCCTTGCGTATTTTGAGCCTGCTTATGCCGATGAAGTTGCCTTGTTTATGCGGTGGGCGTTTGAATATTTGCAAAAGCCCGACGGAAGCTCTGTCTATCTGCGGCTGAGCACGCGTCAGGTCGCGCAAGTGGAGCGGGCCAATACGGATTGGGAGGCAGATGCCTTGAAGGGCGGATATTGGTTGCGGCGACCAGCAGCAGGGGCTGAAGCGGCTATTATATTCACAGGGGCTATAGCGCCTGAGGTGTTGGCAGCGTATGAGCAAATGTTGGATGATATCCCTGGTTTAGGCGTGTTAAACGTAACTTCCCCCGATGTGCTGCATCGTGAATGGTCCGCAAGTAAGGCCGCCCGCTGGACAGAGCGGAGCATGCAAAAAAGTCATGCGGAGGATTTGCTATCCATATTGGCACCCAACGCAGGTATTGTGACGGTGATCGACGGTTCGCCCGGCGCTTTGTCTTGGCTAGGCGGCGTGCATGGTATGCGTGTCAGTCCGCTGGGCACGGATCGTTTCGGTCAGACGGGCGATTTGCCCGACCTTTACAGCAAATATCGGCTCGATTCCGCTGCAATTATTGATGCCATGGCAGAGCTGTATTTAAAGAGATGAACCCGCGAAATTCGCACCAAATTGAGACAAGTTTTATTCGGCGGATTTCTCGCCAGCGCTGACCATTTCATCTGGTAGTGCGCGGAATGTGAACTCTGCGGGCTTGTCCAAATATTGTTTGGCCAGTTCCCACAGGTCATTAACTGTTATCGATGCAAAATTGGTTTCACTCTCTCGAAAACGTTTGAGCCTATCTGGGTTTGTCTGCGTCTCTGCCACAACGCCTAGCCAAGTGTTGTTCTTCTTTTTCCAATCGGCGTAGCTTTCAAGCACGGGTTTGCGTGCACGCTCAAACAAGTCTGAATCAATGGGTGATTTTACCAGCGCAGAAATGACTTGGTCGACTGTTGCTTCTATGGTCGCAATATCTTTGGGGTCGCCAGCGGTGGCTACGGAAAATGTACCCCGCTGAAGATATAGGTTGGACATATCGGAATTTGCGGAGACACCATAGGTTGCCCCCAGTTTTTCCCGTAACTCATCAGTCAAGCGAAGTGTTGTAACGCGCGCAAGAAGATCCATGGATTGTGTGGTTTTTTGGTCATGATCACCCGTGGTTGTCCATACACGGCGCCACGCCAACTGGTTCGCCTCGCCATTATGGGGAATGTCAAAATTCCCCCGCTGCGCACTCCAGGCCGGTTGAAGTTGCGCGCTATAATCCTTCCCGACATCTGCGCGTGTTGGGAGGGCAGCAAAACTACGTGCAACGGCAGCGATGGCTGCATCCTCATCCACGTCGCCGACCAATGCGATTTCTAAACGATTTTGCCGTAAAGCGTCACCCAATGTTGATTTAAGCATCGCGAAATCGGCAGCCTGAATGGTTTCAAGGGGCGCGAGCGCAAAGCGCGGATCGTCATTGGTCATGATTTTGGACATCGCGATCGCAAGCGCAGACGCCGGAGTAGCCTTCAACCGTGCATATAATTCAGGCAGAGGACGGCGGAACAGGCGAAGCGCATTTTCCGAATAACCGGGATTGGTGGTGTATGCGGCCATCACTTGCAACTGGCGTTCCAAATCGGCGGGCGCGACGGCACCGGTCGCGCCAAAGTATCTGTCGGCAACACCGAATGCGGGGGACACAGTGGTTCCAGCCAAGATGGATCGCAAATCTTCCACATCGTGCGCTTTAAGGCCGCCAGAAACATAAGTTGCCGACATCAGCGAGGCCAACACCGCATTTTCTTTACCAAAATGTAACTGGCCCCCATCAATGCGCAGTGAATAACGGATTCGATTGTCCTCAAAATCGGTTTTTTTGATGTTCAACAATACGCCATTGGCAAAGCGGATGGTACGAATGCCCAAGTCTGCAATGGTCTTGTCGGCAATGACAGCTCCGGAGGGGCCGAAGTCTGTATAGGCAAAGCGCACCGCCGCACGTGTCATTGGCGCTGCTATGGGTGCGCCACGACTGACGGCATAAGCGGCTACTATTTCATCCGCGGCAATGCTTGCACCCTGCTTTGATGTCAGGAAAATCTGCGGCCGCTCCATTTGGCGGAACCAAAATGCAAACTCGGCATTGATGGCCGCCTTCGTCATAAACGGACGTATCTGCCGCCACAATATTTGGCGATATTTGTCCGAGTTGTAGACATCTTCGTCCAGCGTAACCAAGGCGTTCGCAATTGCCCCACTCGATTCTGTACCTTCATCTTTGGCCGCATTTTCATATTGTGCGTCCAGGCGCTTTATCTGTTCTGCAATCTCGGACTCTTCAAACCCATATTCTACTGCTTGGCGAACTGTTTGTTCGGTAAAGGCGAGCAACGAACGCCAACTTCCGTCCTTGCCTGCCACGCCGTAGCCAATGGCCGCATATTGGTCGCACAGGCCAAAGTTGAAATTAACACTAGCTCCTAAAAAGGGTATGTCTTCTTCGCGGGATCGGCGTGCCATGCGGCGCGAAATGATAGCGTTTGCGATACTCATTTTGAGTTCAATCATCGTGCGGTTTAAGGTGTCAGGCCGCTTCTTATCCTGTAAAAACTGTTGAACACTAATGCTCTCGCTAATCTCTGGATGGACGAAGCTTTGTGCGGATAAACCGCGTGCAGTGTCCAAAGTGCATTGGTCGAGTACGCCAAGGGGTGGTGCGTCTACTTGCCAATCAGCAAATTTTGCAGCCAATTCGCGTTCTATGGCAATCGGGTCGACGGGGCCTACGACGATGATTTTGATGCGGTCCGGTCGGTAATATGCGCGATACAGTGCGCGCATCGTTTCTGCCGACGCGCTCTGTATGACCTCGGTTGTGCCGATGGGGTAACGTGTTGCGTAAAAGCTATTCGGGTAAAACAAGTTGTTTGCCGCACGCGCGCTTTGAAATCCAAAATTCTCTCGCGCACTTTTTTCCGCCAAAATTACTCCGCGCTCGCGGTCAACTGCGGCCGGATCAAAAGATATTTCTCGCGCAGTCTCTCGCATCAAAAACAGTGCGCGTTCAATGAGACGCGGGTCGGCCTTGGGTAGATCAAGCTTGTACTGCGTTTGCGTATAGCCAGTGGATGCATTGGTATCGGCACCAAAAGACAGGCCGAGTCGCTCCAGCATTTTGACCATTTCGCCCTCGGGCACGTTGGTGCTGCCGTTAAAGGCCATATGTTCGATGAAATGTGCTAGACCCTGTTCATCCTCCGCCTCGGCAGCAGAGCCGAAATCGATGGTCATGCGGACCAATACCTGATTCTGCGGACGGTGATTAGGACGAATGGCGTAGCGCAAACCATTGGGCAGTCGCCCGTAGATGATGCTGGCATCTGGTTCGAGATCAGATGTCTCGGCATTCCAAGGCTGCGTCCGCTCTACACCTGCAGCCGAAGGCGCTGCCAGGGCGTCGGCGGATCCACCAAAGATGATTGCGAAACCAAGAATGAAGCGAAGCGCATTTTTCATATGCTTAGTTTTCTTCCGTAGAAGTTCGGAAACTGCAATCTATTCTTATGTAAATTATTGATTTACTTACCTTTGCGTAATCGATGACTGACCATATCGAGGACTGCCCCTTCGCTTTCGTCTGGCATTAAGCCGAGGCGGCGGGCGACTTCTTGATAGGCTTCTGCTTCCCCGCCAAGGTCACGGCGGAACCGGTCCTTGTCGAGTTTCTCACCGGTTTCAATATCCCACAAGCGGCAACCATCGGGGCTGATTTCGTCGGCGAGGATTATTCGCGAAAAATCCCCATCGAACAAGCGTCCAAACTCAAGTTTAAAGTCCACAAGTCGGATGCCGATGGCCGCAAACATACCACACATGAAGTCATTGATGCGGATCGCCATAGACGAAATGTCCTGCATTTCCTCCTGCGTTGCCCAACCAAAGCAGGCGATATGCTCCTCTGCGACCAATGGATCTCCAAGGCTATCGTCCTTGTAGCAATATTCCAACAAGGTATGCGGAAGCGGGGTGCCTTCTTCGATACCAAGGCGTTTGGACAAGGTGCCCGCGGCCACATTACGCACGATGACCTCAATCGGAACGATCTCAACCTGGCGGATCAACTGTTCGCGCATATTGAGGCGGCGAATGAAGTGTGTCGGGATGCCGATATGGCTCAGCCGTGTAAACACATGCTCAGAAACGCGGTTGTTGATGACGCCTTTGCCCGAAATTGTGCCCTTTTTCTGGGCATTGAAGGCGGTTGCGTCATCCTTGAAATATTGGATTAACGTGCCGGGTTCAGGACCTTCATAAAGAATCTTGGCCTTGCCTTCGTATATTTTGCGGCGGCGGGTCATATGCGGTCCCTGACTTTGCTTGAAATGATGCGCCCCGGTGGAGATGGCTCATTGATGAGCCTAACTCTGCCGGGGCAAGAAAGACGCTATAATCCATTGCATGCGTCGGCGCAATTCGAGATAGGCAAATAGGACGGACACGAAAGGACATCATTTGCCCATCGATCTGGATTTACTGCTTCAGGCCTACGCCAATGGCATATTTCCTATGTCTGACGCCCGTGATGACCCCGATACTTTTTGGATTGAGCCGGAGTTTCGGGCGATCATGCCGCTCAATGGCTTTCGTGTGTCAAAGTCGCTTGCCAAAACTATCCGGCAGGACCGTTTTGTCGTCACCGCTGACACCGCTTTTGCGCAGGTCATCGCCACTTGCGCCGAGTCGCAAGTGGACCGACGGGACACTTGGATTAATGCGGATATCGAAGCAGCTTTCTGCCGCTTGCACCAACAAGGCCATGCCCACAGCATCGAATGCTGGTTGGGAGACCGCCTTGTGGGCGGACTGTACGGGCTTGCCTTGGGGCGCGCATTTTTCGGGGAAAGCATGTTTTCGCGCGAAACTGACGCGTCGAAGGTTGCTATGGCGTGGCTGGTTGCACGGCTTCGACTTGGCGGGTTTGAATTACTCGATTGCCAGTTCATGACCGACCATTTGGCCAGCCTAGGCGCAGTCGAGATGACTCAAGCTGCTTATCTCAAGTTGCTGGACGCTGCATTGGCAAAAGCCGTTCAGTCCTCGCTTGGACTAACTTCCTCGGCTGCTTCCTGTACGGGCGGCGACTGGGGTGCGCTGGACGGCGCTATTAAAGCTGGATCCACCACAGGAGCCTCTTCAGAAGATTTCTTCTCTAGAGGCGCTTCTTCGCCGGGGAAGCGCATTTTGCATGCCTTGACCCACACATCGTAAATTGGGTGTTCAACAACATTGGCTGCGGGATTTTCTTTAAACAACCAACCCGAAAAAACATTACGCCATCTCTCGGCCTCGGACGTGCCCGGTGGGCGCTCCTTCACGAGCAGCTGCACAAATGCACCTTCCTCAGGTTGGTTTTCCCACGGTGCTGTTTTCTCGCAAGCCCTGAGTCGGATGACCACTTTGTCAAAGCGAATAGCTTCGCCAGGTTTGAGCTCAACGTCGCGGGTTTGACCGTTTCGCTTATTCAATAGACCAAGCACGGCAATGCGTTCGGCCATTGGCGTGCCAATATTTGTACCTGACATTGCAACAATTTTGTCGTTTGTGGAGATCGCCTCGCCTGATTTCGCGGGCGCAAGCGCATCATTATCTGAAGAACCGCAGGCGGCAATCGTTGCCAATAAAGGCAACCATATGAAGCCGCGGGAGCGGATCATGATGCGTCTGGACTCCACGCCTCATAATCACCCGTTGCGCGAGCACGGTTGCCACCACGCTCAATCGAACCCGCCGGACGATAGGCCGCATCTGTTCCGGTCAGATTGGGCACGGCCGCAGTTTCATAACCACGATGTGGCGGCAAATAACTCTCAGGCTCACCATCATGCGTACCATGCAGCCAGCCATGCCAATCGGGTGACACGCGGCTTGCGTCATTGGGACCGTCATAGATCACCCAACGCCGTTTGCCGTCAGATGATTGATAATATCGATTGCCTAAGGTGTCGGTGCCCACAGCTTTGCCTTTGCGCCAGCTATAGATTGACGTGCCAATCGTCGCGCCGTCCCACCAAGTGAAGATTTTACTCAGAATACCCATGGCTCACGCGATTAGGACCAAGCATGATTCCGCGCAATCCTTATTTGGTTGTCCAATGCACCTTGTCGCCGGCGACGATGCCCAGCTCGGCCGCGAGACCGCCGCGCAATTCCAGCACAGCGGCAACAGGCTCGCCCGACACAACAGGTGTCATGGAATAAGGGACCGTGTCGGCAGCGATGCTTTCAATCGTGCCATCAGCGCGTACGAAGATGATGTCCAAGGGAATAACGGTGTTTTTCATCCAGAAGCTCGCCATACGCGGCTCAGGAAAGGGAAAAACCATGCCTGCATTGTCGGCGAGTTCCGTCCGGAACATAAGCCCCTTTGCTTGCTCTACCGATGTTCTCGCTGCCTCAACGGTGAAGCTATGCGTTTTGGCTGCGCTGGTGACGCATAAGATCACTTGCTGCAATCCTGCTGGTGACTGGCCTGCCGGCGCGCCTGGCGTACACCCCGCTGCCGGGCTTTCGCCGTTAGCTGGCATGTTACAGGCAGTGAGCAACAAGGCGATACCGAAAGCGCTGCAGCGACTGAACTGGTAAAAAGTCATTAACGATATTCCTTTTTTATCCCTGCACGACGTAGGGCAGCGTTTATGGCCTGTTTGGTGCGACAGCGTCCGCTTCGGCCAATCGTGCCTCACCCCATTCAACCCAGCCAAGCCATTTTGGCGTCCGTTTCATATAATGTCCTTGCGGCGCATGGCACACAAATCCAGCATCCGATATGGCTTGCGTTACAGGCCGGGTTAAATGGCAACCACCCGCAATCCTCTTCCAGACTGGTTCGATACGCTTTTGCCATAAGGTGGCCGATGGATCCGGCGCGCGGCCATGTTCGACGAACAGCAGGCGCCCGTTCGGCCGGAGCACGCGCTTTGCCTCCGACAATGCCAAATGCGGGTCTTGCACCGAACAGAGCGTGAAAGTTGTCACGACCGTGTCGAAGCTGGCATTGGCAAAGGGAAGTGCCTCGGCAACCCCCAGCATAAAATTGGCCCGCAGGCCCTTGCTTTCTAACGCACGCTTTGCACTTGCAAGCAGTTCTGCGGACGGATCAACGCCCGATAGCGAATGGACATTGTCCCAATCATAAAAATCGAGGTTAGGCGCGCCGCAACCCAGTTCGAGAACATCGCCAGAGGCGTGCGGAACGACTTTGGCCCTATCACGCATAACTGCGGGTTGCGTGCAGGCGCAGCCAATTAAGCGCGGAACGACATTCCGATCCCACCAATTGCTCATGCGGATTTGAAGCCGTGATTCAGGAGCAAATGATGCTGTCTAAACTGTACCAGAAAACATATGGTCTGAACCATGAAGTGCCCCCCCTTGTGGATTCTGCCCCGACAATATGCGCGGCATGGTTTCGCGCAAGCCATTTTTGCGGCTTAACTTGAAAGACCCATTTCTCTCAATATTTTTGGAATGCTCTCCTTGAAAGGAAAGAAACCTTTGGTCGCGTGCGGCCAGAAACGTTCGTCCCAAGAACGCCGAATTTGAACGAGGGGGACCTCCTCCGATGCCAATGAGGGCGCTATGCGAGCCAAGGCATCCGCGACCGGACCAACAGGTGCATAAGAGGTGATGATCTGCTCTGCGCCTGCTTCGCGGGCTTGGCCTATCAAGCTTGCGGCATCCAAATTGTTGTACAATTTCGTTGGGCATTTGAAATTGCTACAAATGCGTTCGGCGGCGTCATTTGCGGCCCTCGCGACAAAGGAACGGGCTTTGTCGCCCCATAAGGTATCCGTGTCGAACAAAATGCCTGCGCCGTTGATTTTCGCGGGTGCGCTAAAAAGGGACTCGGGGTGCAGATCCTCGGGCGTTACCAGCAGAAAGGCAGGTTTTTGCGTGTCGAAATACCCAATTTGCGGTAGCGGCTTTGCGGCACATACCAGCATCTCGGTTGGCATCGTAGCAATGGTCGCCAGCCCTTTTGGCGCAAATCGGCCATTGGTAAAACGGGCGATGTTATCGGTGGTGGCGAGATAGGCTTTGCCGACTGTTTGCAAGCCTGCCACCCACCGCCAAGACAATGTGTTGCTCGCGGCGTCCGCATCCACCAAATGTCGCAGGAAAAAGTCAGCGCCCAAAGCCCAAGGGAGGCGCAAGGTAAATATCCAGATTGAGGCAAACCACATTCTTGCGTGGTTGTGGAGATAGCCGGTTTTCACCAATTCGCGCGACCAGTCATCAAACCCTTCGATACCCGTCTCGCCGGCCTCCGCACTGCGGATTGCGCGGGCGTTGGGGAAGTTGTCACGTTGTCGATCGCGCTCTTGCAGATATTGCGCCCATACCGATGGCCGCATTTCTAGCCAGCCCTTCCAATAAGTGCGCCACAGGACTTCTTGCACATATTTTTCGGCAGCTGGTAGGCTGTGTTGGCCAAGCGTGGCACCAACGACTTCTTGTTCGGTTATCATGCGATAGCGCAGATAGGGTGAAAGCATCGACACAGCGCTCGCCTGATCTGGCCCGGGGTCCGCATTGCGGCCTGATGCATAAGCCTGGCCAGCACGCGGCGCGAATTGCGTGAGACGCGATATCCCAGCATCCCGCGTCGCGGGGAAGGTGTCGCGGATCATATTCAGCCCAGTAACTTCTGCAGGCGTGGCCTGATGATGAGGAATTGGTTGTAGAGCCGTTCAAGTAGGCCGAGAACAAGCCGGTTGCGGGCGATGAGGCCAAGCGGTTTCAACAATGGAATGGCTCGCCACATGGCGGCAAAAGCGGCGGCACCTGATAGTATGACACCGTCTTCGCTGGCATGGAAGCGCGTGAGCATCAATTGACGGTCAAGCGGACACAGCGCATCCGAAGGCGCTATATCCCGAAAGTCGATTGCGCGCCGCGCGTCGAGCCGGCGCATCAACGCAATCTCGCGAATGCACAAGGGACACGCCCCGTCATACCAGACAATTACTTTAGCCATGGCGCCTGATAGCATTCGGCGAATCTTGCTGTCAGGATGGGCATTACGCGGTAGCGCAGCGTCAAAAAAAAGGGCGCCGTTTCCAGCGCCCTTCAGAATTTGCGATCATCAGCAGAACTTACTCCGCTTTTTCATAATATTGCGGTGCAGCCTCATTCAAGATGACGAGAATTTTTTGGAGCGCCGCTTTTTCATCGGTCTTTTCCATAGCGGCAAGTTCGCGCGCCAGACGGCTGGATGCAGCTTCAAAAATCTGACGCTCTGAATAGCTTTGCTCGGGCTGATCGTCGGGACGGAAAAGGTCGCGAGTCACTTCGGCGATCGATACAAGGTCGCCCGAGTTAATCTTCGCTTCATATTCTTGCGCACGTCGCGACCACATGGTGCGCTTTACCTTGGGTTTTCCGGTCAAGGTGTGCATCGCTTCTTTCAGCGTCTTGTCGCTTGAAAGCTTGCGCATGCCAACGCCTTCTGCCTTGTTAAAAGGCACGCGAAGCGTCATTTTTTCTTTTTCAAAACGCAGGACATAAAGCTGAAGCTGCATCCCTGCGATTTCGGAATCCTGAAGTTCAATTACGCGGCCAACCCCATGCTTAGGATATACCACATAATCGCCTACATCAAACATCGCCGCGGTGGACGTCATATTACGACCTTTCTGATTATTCGGGAGAAACAGCTTGTTCAGGTGAAGGATTGTCACCCATCAGACTTTTTTCGTTCGTCCCTTACGTCATGAACCTGTCGCTACCTGGATTGGACGCGCAGTCATCGACCATTTTTGGTCTTTCGTCACGGAGTGTAACAGATTCGCAACAAAAATTCAATGGCAGCTTTAAATCATGCCCATGAAGCAGGTTAAATCGCGCTCAATTTCCTGACGCGATTATCCACTTTATCTACGTCGGAACTGATCGGCGTTATATCCGCCGTATTCATCCAGCTTAAATCCATGTGGCCAAGAACCCGTTCGTCATGGCTGCGGATGGTGACGGGGAGGATGGGTTGACGATCACGGTCATCGACCAATACTGGATTTGACAAAACACCTGTGCCCCATTTTTCGCCCCATTGGCGCAAAGCGATCATGGCCGGCAGCAGGTCTAGCCCCTTTTCCGTCAGGCGATATTCGACTTTCCGCCGATCGTCGGGGCAAGGGGTGCGGTGTAATATGCCGCTTTCGGTCAAGCGGGTCAGGCGGTTGGCTAATATGTTCCGCGCAATGCTGATTTCGGACAGAAACTCCTCAAAATGCCGAACGCCATTAAAAGCCGCGCGCAAAATCATGAAGGACCAGCGTTCACCCATCGCCTCCAACGCCGTGGGTAGGCCGCATTCTGCGAGCTGTTGCAAAGGTTCCCGCAAATCACCCATCTCACTCCCCCTCGACCGCAGATTGCGACCCTTGTTTCAAATAATCAACCCAAATTGAAAATTTAAGTTGCAAAAAGAAACTTATAATAATAAGTCTTGATTCGCAACTGATTTACCAGAGGCGCGAAATATTGACGAGGGCCAAGAGGTCCAGTCGGCATTTTGATTTTTTAGCAAAGCTAAAGGAATACATGATGACTCTCTCCCAAATCTCCGCCCGCATGGGCATCCTTGCTGCTACCATTGTTTTGAGCGCAACCCTTTTGTTCGTAGCGCCGCAGGCCCATGCCGCCAACAATAGTAGCTATTACAAAGCTGAACTGGCGCAGCCGACCACTGCCAAGCCAAAGCTTTTGCGCAGCGTATATGTAAAGTGCGAGGGCTCAAATTGCCGTGCTCCGATGGCGTCGACAGCGCCAAAGAATATGTGCATCAGCATAGTGCGTGAATTCGGCGCAGTTACTGCCTTCACTGCCGGTGAGCGTTTGTTCACGGCTGAGGAAGTTGCGGCATGCAATAGCGACAATGCAAAGGCCATCGCCAAAAACTAAGCCAGCGCCGAAGTTTTTCGGTTCCGCTCTCCTCTTTACCCCATCGCTGCATGTCTGTGCAGCTCTAGGAGCCGAATGCAAACTGCGCCGGAGGGGCCTACCCTTCGGCGCATTTTTGTTTCGCTACTGTCTCCCTGCCTATTGTTGTTTTCCCACATGTTATCCGTTTTTGCTGCTTTTTGATTTGGATGCACGCGTTGAGGATGATTTTCCTGTTGCATCGCAACGTAAAAGACCCAAGTTGGACGGATGATGCGGCAATATGAATTGGTTGAGCGGGTGCGAGCGTACACACCTGACGTCGATGAAGATCGGCTGAATCGGGCCTATGTGTTTACGGTGCAGATGCATGGCGCGCAGAAGCGGGCATCTGGGGACCCCTATTTTAGCCACCCGGTAGAGGTTGCAGGGTTGATGACTGACCTCAAAATGGATGAGGACACGATCATCACCGCGTTACTGCACGACACCGTGGAGGACACGCTGACCTCTATCGAAGATGTTGAAAAGCGCTTTGGTCCCGAGGTTGCGCGATTGGTCGATGGCGTTACTAAGCTGTCAAAGATTGAAGCGCAAACCGAAGATGAGCGTGCGGCTGAAAATCTGCGTAAATTCTTACTCGCAATCTCCGATGATATCCGCGTGCTATTGGTCAAACTTGCCGACCGGCTGCACAATATGCGGACGCTGCATTTCATCAAAAGCCCCGAAAAGCGCCGCCGTATCGCTAAGGAAACGATGGATATTTATGCCCCGCTGGCCGAACGGATTGGCATGTATGAATATATGCGCGAGATGCAGTTGCTCGCCTTTGAACAATTGGAGCCTGAGGCTTACCAGACGATAACTGGACGCTTGAAACAAATCCGCGAAAAGGCGGATGTCGAAATTGACCAGATCAACCAGACTATCGCTTGGGAAATGGAACAGGCTGGCCTAAAAATTAAAATTTCGGGCCGTGAAAAACACCCATATTCGATCTGGAAAAAGATGCAGGAGCGCCATGTCGCGTTTGAGCAACTAACCGACATCAATGCCTTTCGCGTGATTACAGAAACTACGGAAGATTGCTACCGCGCCTTGGGCGTACTGCATCGGCGTTGGCAGATGGTGCCCGGACGTTTCAAGGATTTTATCTCCACACCCAAGCGCAACGGATATAAATCGATCCATACGACGATTATGTTTGCCAAAAATATGCGGGTAGAAGTGCAGATCAGGAGCGCTGAGATGCACCGGAACTCAGAGCATGGTTTTGCGGCACATTGGGCTTATAAACAGTCCGACAAGCCCGATGGGCAGGCGGGCTGGCTGCGCGATCTGATTGAGATACTCGAGACCAGCCAAGACGCTGAAGACATTCTCGAAAACACGCGAATGGCAATGTATCAGGATCGCATTTTCGCCTTTACGCCTAAAGGCGCGCTGCACCAGTTGCCGAAGGGTTCAACGGTCGTGGATTTCGCTTACGCTGTGCACACTGATCTTGGAGACAAAACGGTGGGTGGCAAGGTCAATGGCCGTCATGTGCCCTTGCGTACACAATTGCACAATGGTGATATGGTTGAAATCCTAAAGTCCAAGGCACAAGAACCGCAGCAGACGTGGATGAATTTCGTGACCACTGGCAAGGCGCGCGCCGCGATCCGTCGCCATGTCCGGCACCGGGAACGTGATGAGCTGGTCGTGATAGGACGCAAGCTGTATGAAGAAATCGCCGCGCGTATGCCGGGCAAGATCGGCAAAAAAGCGCTGACGGCGGCGGTGACGCGGCTTAAGCTGGAGGATGAGGACGAGCTGATGCATCGCATTGGCTCAGGCAAAATCAATGACCGCTCGGTGATGGAGGCATTGGTCCCCGGTTTCGATGCCGATGGCATCAATATCGATTTTCCTGGGCAGGAAAGCGCGATATCTATCCGTGGCTTGACCCCAGGCGTCGGGTATCATCTGGGTGAATGTTGCCACCCTATTCCTGGTGACAGGATTGTCGGCTTGCGGTTGGCGGGGCAGCCGGTTGAGGTGCATACGATTGAATGCGACCGGTTGGCGAATGGGACAGACGCCGACTGGGTTGATTTGAGTTGGGGACAGGGCAGCGACGGCGCCTCGGCGCGATTACGCGTCATCATCCATAACCGGCCCGGCACATTGGGCGAAATTGCAGGGATATTCGGCTATCACAAGGCCAATATCATTCACTTGCGGATGACCGCACGCGATGTTGAATTCCACACTTTTGAGGTCGATTTGGAAGTGCATGATTTGCAACACCTCATGCGCATCATCTCGGCACTTCGGGCGTCAGAGGCGGTAGCCACCGCGGATCGTGTCTACGACTGATTTAATCTTCGCTGATTTCATCGCCGGGTTCTGCATATACAAACCGTTTCGCCAGCTCAAAACTATGCCCTGCACGCAGGAAGATGTTAAGCTGCTTATGCCGCTTCTCCGGCGGTGCTGCTTCCTGTGCAAAGGGGCCAAACCGTTTTCGTCTGGCGAAGTTTTCGGCAGCGGTAAATATGCTATCTTCCATATGTGCTTTGGCATTGACGGCATCGGCGTCACAAATGCCGCTGGCGCGCAAATCCTCGTTCAGGCGTCGCCCGCCAAAGCCCCTGCGGACAAAGGACCGGCTGCGGGCCTCGGCAAATTGGGCGTCGTTGATATAGCCCAATGAAGTGAATTGTTCAGTCAATCCACCAATGTCGGCGGGACGTTCATCGTTCCAGCCCCGTTCGCGTAATTTACGCGTCAAATAGCCAGCTAATTTTGACTGCGTGGTGGCATATTTACCTACATAATACAGCGCCAATTGACGCAGACTTTCCGCATTCAACGGTGGAGCGGGCTTTTTGACAGGGCGGGGTTGGTTCACGCCCTATTCTTGCCACAGTCGGGCCGAAATTTGAACTGCTATCCTCGGCTAAGGACGATGATTATTAAAAGTGAAACGGGCAGCTGCCCAATCACAACATGGGAATTTTTATGAGCGCACTCGCATCCACGCCAACACAGGACAGCTTGCAACGCCGCTTCTCCGACTTTGCAACGCTTGGTGAGGCGCTCGATTACGCCGCTTTGGGTCGGCGCGGATTGAACTTCCACGATATGCGCGGTCAGTTGGCGCGGTCTTATCCTTACAGTGAATTGCGCGAAGACGCGCTGAAAATGGCATATCGGTTAATCAGTCACGGCATAACTAAGGATGACCGCGTTGCCTTGGTCGCAGAAACAGGGACAGATTTTGCTGCGTTGTTTTTTGGCTGCGTATATGCGGGCGCATGGCCCGTCCCACTGCCGCTACCGACCTCGTTCGGCGGCAAGGAAAGCTATGTCGATCAACTGTCGGTGCAGTTGAAAAGCTGTGACCCCAAAATATTGTTTTTCCCTGCCGAACTGGCCGACATGGCCAATGATGCAGCGCGGGCTTGTGATGTAGAAGGCTTGGATTGGGAAAGCTTCAGCGAGCGGATCGCGTCTAAAACTGAACTGCCGTCGGCAAACACGGATGAGGTTTGTTATTTGCAATATTCGAGCGGATCGACCCGTTTCCCGCATGGCGTCGCGGTGACGCATAAGGCGTTGTTGAACAACCTGTCAGCGCACTCGCATGGCATGGAAGTCACCGAAAATGACCGCTGCGTGTCTTGGTTGCCCTGGTATCATGATATGGGTCTCGTTGGTTGTTTTCTGTCGCCAGTGGCGAACCAGGTGTCGACCGACTACATGAAGACGGAAGATTTTGCGCGTCGTCCGCTGGCGTGGTTGGATGTCATTAGCGCCGCCGACGGCACTGTGATTAGTTACTCACCGACCTTCGGCTATGACATTTGCGCGCGACGGATCTCAAGCCAGAGCCATGTGAATGACCGCTTTGACCTTTCCAAATGGCGGCTTGCGGGCAATGGCGCGGATATGATCCGGCCAGACGTGATGCAGGCATTTGTGGATGCCTTTAGTGATGCAGGGTTCAAAGCTTCCGCGTTCTTGCCAAGCTACGGTCTTGCAGAAACCACGCTTGCGGTGTCCATCATGCCGCCGGGTGAAGGTATTCAGGTTGAGCTTGTTGAAGAGACCGAGCTTACGGGTCACCCCGGTGCACCGGAGCGCCCGGTCCGGTATCGTGCAATCGTCAATTGTGGCCGTGCCGTCAAAGACATGACCATCGAGATCCGCGATGAGAACAACGAGGTTGTTGCAGACAAGACAATTGGGAAAGTGTGGTGCACGGGGCCTTCCTTGATGAAGGAATATTTCCGCGACAAGGAATCTACCGATGCCTGTCTTGTGGATGGATGGCTTGACACCGGCGACATGGGCTATCTGTCGAATGGCTATATCTACATCGTCGGCCGCGCCAAGGACATGATCATCATCAATGGCAAAAACCACTGGCCGCAGGACATTGAATGGGCTGTGGAACAATTGCCGGGCTTCAAGGCTGGCGACATTGCGGCCTTTGCCGTGACGACACCGGGCGGCGAAGAAACGCCTGCGGTTCTGGTACAATGCCGCACAACGGATGAGGCGGAACGGGCCAAGCTACGTGAACAGATCCGTGACAAGGTTCGTTCGGTCACGGGGATGAACTGCGTGGTCGAATTGGTGCCGCCGCGCACCTTGCCGCGGACGAGCTCCGGCAAGATGAGCCGTGCCAAGGCCCGTAATCTATATTTGTCGGGCGAGATACAACCTTATGCCATCGCGGCCTAAGGTGGCTTACAGGATTTCGCGCACCTTTTCCTGAGGCCGACATAGCCGGACTCCCTTCGCGGTTTCGACAAAGGGACGTTCTACTAAAATTGGATGCGCAACCATCGCGTCCAATATTCGTTCGGACGATGCACCGTCGATAAGGCCCAATTCTTCAGCAGGAGATCCGCGAGTGCGCAAAGCTTCGCGCGGCGTTAGGCCTGCATCGTGAAATAATTGTTCAAGCTTTGGCCGCGTAAAGGGTTGCTTGCGATATTCAATGACCGAAACCTCAACGCCTTCGGTTTCCTGGAGGATTGCCAAGGTTTTTCGCGAAGTTCCGCAGTCTGGATTGTGCCAAATCATTGCATGCATAAGTGAAAAACTCCTTCGATCTGGGTTCAATACCGCAATTCAGCGACCAGATGCAAAAGCAATCCAACGATTTTAACAATTTTCAATTGCATATGATAACGATTCTCAATAGTGGAGCAAAAATGAATTGCGAGTCATTCGCAATAATAAAGGTTCATCATGCTCCGCCTGTCCGCGTCCATTATCATTTTATTGTCAGCTTCGGCGCTTACGCAGCCTGCCTGGGCCGAATATGCGTTTGATGTCGAAGCCTATGATGACAGCCGGACGATCATCGTAACGGGCTTGAGTGATGGCTATCTTGCGACCAATTCGGTTACAGCGACAAAAACCGACACGCCGCTGATGGATATTCCCCAAACCATCAACGTCGTGACCCGCGATCAGTTGGATGATCAGGCACATCATTCGCTTACGGACATCTTGCGCTATGTTCCTGGGACAACAGTGGGCCAGGGTGAAGGCAATCGCGACCAGATTACGTTGCGTGGGCAGAACACCACAGCTGACTTCTTCCTGGATGGCGTGCGTGACGATGTCCAATATTATCGCGGTCTGTACAACATCGAACGGGTCGAAATTCTCAAAGGGCCTTATGCCCTTATCTTTGGTCGCGGCGGCGGCGGCGGCATTATCAACCGCGTGCAGAAGTCTCCGTTGAGCGATGATGTTATTTATGCAGGGCAAGCCAGCCTCAACAGCTTTGGCGCGTATGATATATCGGCAGATGTCAACGCGCCATTGAGCGATGTTGCAGCTGTAAGGATCAACGCGATTTACGAAAATCTCGACAGCCATCGCGATTTCGTTGGCGGTGCGCGTTATGCTTGGAACCCCTATGTAGCTTTCAAACTCAATGACGCGTGGAAGCTTGGTCTGTCCTATGAATATGTAAATGATGATCGAACAACTGACCGTGGAATCCCTTCAATTGCTGCGGGTGTAGGGCAGCCCAACCGTCCAATTGCGGGTTATCGCGACCAATTTTTTGGTGTTCCTGGCGCCAACTATACCAAGTTGGAGGCGCAAATCGCCAAACTGCGGCTTGATGGTAGGTTGTCTCCAAATTTGAGCTTTAGCGGTACAATATTATATGGTGACTATGACAAAATTTACCTGAACGTCTATCCCAATGGCCCTGCGACTGCGCCAAGTGGCACTGTTGCTTTGGCGGCTTATAGTGACCCGACCCAACGTGAAAATTTCATCGCGCAAGCCAATTTGGTCTGGGATGTGAACACTGGCCCT